>Ga0207039_1035_pt1 | contig 41218 bp, 29 predicted proteins | sample Alteio_BWMinCont_74_FD_153264 | JGI IMG/M metagenome (GOLD analysis project Ga0207039, IMG submission 153264) | Enriched cells from forest soil in Barre Woods Harvard Forest LTER site, Petersham, Massachusetts, United States -... | ecosystem: Environmental > Terrestrial > Soil > Temperate forest >... | reverse complement strand
GACGCTCCTGGCTCCTACACAGCAACCTTCATTCCAACAGTTCAGACCACGTACAGTTATCGCATCTTCGGAACCATCAACCGCAACCCCGTTGACCTCACATTTAGTTGTGCACCTGGCGAAGTGTCGGAGACCGCCGAAGATAATTCTCAGACGAAAGTTTCGGAAACAATTACCCGACTTGAGAAACTTGGCGCCTTTGGCTGCCCTGCTGCAAGAAGTACCGCGGGCTTTCCAGAACCGGCGCTCTCTTCATATGAACTTGAGCAGAATACGGAGAACCTTGCGGCTGCGGGGCGGTTGGCCAGCAAACAGGCAACAACAGCGCAAGTATTGAGTATCGTTGGACTCATAACTGGACTTTCGGGACTTGCGTTCGCAGCAATGGCTTGGAAAAGAAAATAGATTTGCCGCGCATGAAGCGCATTATTCCCATCATCCTGGCTTTCGCGATCGCAGAAATCGTCTTTGCCAATGGCCTTGGCGGGCAGCGACTCGAACAAGTCGTCGGTAATCTAATTGTTGACATTGGTACGGATCAAGCTTCGACGCCCGTAGCCGGTGACCCGATCGAATTCGACTTCAACCTCCTGGAAAGCGATACAGGAGAGCCGGTGACTACCACGAGTGTAGGTCTCGACATTGCGCACAACGGAAAATCGATGGTCAACTGCGACCTTACAACGGAAGACCCGATTACGTTCCTCATCTACGCATTCCCGGAAAAAGGCAATTACACCCTAAAGGTGACGTTCTTCGACAAGGACCGCGCGCTCGCGAACGCATCGTTTCCGCTTACGATTTCAGGATCTACGGACAAAATGCGGGCACTGTTTGTTGCTGGGTTATTCGCGAGCATCGTTTTGGGATATTGGGGTGTGACCACCCTAAAAACCAGGCTCTCATCGCGACCGAAACCGAATCGCTAAGGGCCCGGAGGCTTGCGATAGAAACCGGAATCCGGGGACGTTTACGGCCGCAGGGTATCCTGCGTTCTGGGGATTGAGTAGCATGTGGTCGCGTAGCGGGATGAACTCTTTCGCTCCTTGGTTGGATTTACGGCCCATCTCAGGTTTCGGATGACGTTATGCATTCGAGATTTAGAACACTCTTCAGGGCATATTGTTTCTCACTCGTACTTTTTACCCTGCCCGAACTTGCCTTTGCGCACGCGACACCGGTCCGATATGTTCCACCCGCATCGTCAGTTCTTTCGCAAGCTCCGACGGAAATTCAGATCCATTTCAGCGAACGCGTCGAGCCCCACGTCTCAAGCATTGTGGTACTGGCTCCCGACGGTTCGCGCGTCGACCTTTCGAATGCCACGGTCGATCCCACAGATTCTAGAGTCTGTCGCGTAGGACTGAAACGCGGCGGGACAGGCACCTACACGGTTTCGTGGGAGGTTATTTCGGCTGACGACGGCCACTTCACGAAAGGCGCGTATGTTTTTTCGGTGGGAAACGAGAGGCAAAACGAAACGACGGAAGCCGGAGAATTCCAGACCGTCCATAGCTCAAGCGTTCCCGAAGCCTTAACCCTTGCGATCGAGCTTATCGGAGAGGCGTTGATTTTAGGCGCTCTCATTGTGCTCACGTTCATCTGGCGGCCGATGCGTCAACACTTCCCCCAAGTGAAACCCTATGAAAGAGACTTCGCTCGGAGATTCCAGTTTCTGCTCATTCTCGGATGCATTCTGGCGTGGGCGGGCGGCGCTGCCTATCTCATCTATAAGACAAATGAGCTAGCGTCACTTCTGGAAACCACCTTCTCTCACGCCTGGGGCCTTTTCATCCCGACCACATCGGCGCTTTCCACGATATTTCGAATGCTCGCCGTGGGCTTCCTATTGATCGCCTCCCAGGTGATGCAGAAAGAGTTATTCTCAGCCGAGCGGATCTCGAAACTCGACTGCGGACTATTCGGGGTCTTGGCACTGATCGATTTTGCACGGGCGCGCGTCAGCCACGCCGCCGCCTCGACATTCGCACCAGCGTTCGGCGTCTTAATGAACTTCGTCCATCTGCTTTTTAAAGACGCCTGGATCGGCGGGATTATCGCGCTCGTCGTGCTCCTCTCCCCCCTCATCACACGATCACGGAACTTGCGAATGGCCGCGTTCGTACTTACTGCGTTTTCACGAATCGCGAGTATCGCCCTGGGCATCGCAGGCGTCACGGGAGTCTATGTCGTCTGGCTCCATCTCAAAAGTTTCTCGTATGTGTTGACGACTGACTGGGGGAAAAGATTCGCCGTCCTTTCGGTGTTTGCCGCATTTCTCCTCATTCTGCGCGTTGCCGAGCAGCTATATGTTGAGCCTCAGATCACAAACGCAATCAAGAACAACGACGACACGAATTTGCCGCGCGTATTCTCGTCACTCGGCTTCACCTTGCCCGCAGAGATGGCGATCGGCGTCGCCATCCTCGCGGCTACGTCGCTTCTCATCATCACCACGCCTCCGCTTGCTCCCCGTTACAGTTTCGCACGGTCGGCCGTGAGTCAAGGGATAACGCTCTCGCTTACGGAGCAGCCTAATGAAACCGGCAGATTTCTAGTGACCGCCGAGGACCCTTTAACGAAAGCGACCGTGGATGTCGAGAATGTGGACGTGACCCTTACGAATCAAACCGCAGGTATTGGCCCGATCGTCGCCCCCGTCGAAAAGAGGTTTGGCGGAGGATATGTATTTCGCGAAGGCCTTCTTGCCCCCGCAGGAACTTGGACGGTAAATGTTACCGCCCAAAGAGCGGGAGCCTATGATGCTGTCGCATCCTTCCGTGTAAATTATCCACGGGAAATCACAGAGAGCGACGCGCACGCTGAGGACAGGACGTTCGGATCATTTGAAGTGGTCCATATTATGGTTGCGCTCGTGATCGTCGCCGCGTCGGTGATCCTCTATCGTAAGAGCTCGACATTTAACCGATTAGGACTCTCCGCTTTTGACGCGGCCCCAGCGAGCGTATCGTTAACCCTCGCAAGGCGACGGGGCTGGATTCCTTCCCTGATACTGATCGCAGTCGTTGTCTGCTTGGCTGGCGGACTTCCCGCAGTGTCTCCAGGCGTTTTAGAAAGTCCATTTCAGCGAGCCTGCGAGAAGGCAAACGTTATGGATGTCTGGCACGAAAGCGTCCCCGAGCGAGACGGAAAAGCGACGGCCGATTTGGCAATGCCCGGCTGCACCATAGGCATCGGGCTTGGGCAATATCATTTCGTTGATGCGCGAGAATTCGCCTACTTTGAAAGGCCTGCGCGAGCCAGAGCTCAGCTGGCAACAAGCCCCGCAGTGCTTGCGCCAAATGTTCCCACCATGCTTACCTTCAGTCTGCGCGATTACCAGGGCAATCCTGTCCAGGATCTTGTTCTCGACCACAACCGCATCATTCATGTGATTATCGCGAGCAGAGATTTCTCCGTCTTCTCACATATTCACGTGGAGGATTTCGGACCGGCAACTCCTGAAATGCTCAGCACCGCCGTGTTCCCGGTGCACTATACGTTTCCTAAACCCGGCCAATATATGGTTTCCGTGGATTTTACGGAGCGGGGATACCTATTCTCCGACCAGTTCTACCTGAACGTAGGGGGAACCGGCATGATGAGTGCACCTGAGAGCGAAAGTCTTTCACTTCAACAACAGATTGATGGCTATGACGTAACGCTCAAAACATTCCCAGCCAGACTCAAAGCGGGCGCCCCTGCAACACTCGATTACCACATTGAAAAGGGCCGCAAGCCTCTAACCACGATGAATCCCTATCTCGCGGTTCCCATGCATATCAGCATAATCCGCGATGATCTTATGGGGTTCCTCCATATCCACGGGCTCCTTCCGGTTTCATTCATCGGCAAACTGTTGGGCGATAGCACGCATGCCTCACACTTCTTCCTTCCCAACAATTTCGGTCCGGATATTGAGGCAACGAATTTTGCCTTCCCGTCTGCTGGCATCTACCATATCTTTGGCGAATTCAGTGTCGCAGGCAAAGTCGTCGTAACCCGATTTACCGTGAGGGTGGAATAGACCCGACAAGGCAATCTTGTCTCTTGTTCGCCGATCAAGTGGACCGTCGGCAACCCACGCGCTGTTCAAAGTCTTGGGCCGCCTTCGAAGGAGCAACCGAGTCGAAATCCTGACCGCACTGTCGAAATCCATGTCGCCTTCACGAGTACCACGTTCGGCAGTTGCGAACCGACCACCCCCCGCGGGCGGTCCCGCAAAACCGTACCGCTATTCCCGCGGAGAGCCGGTCGAAGCGGTCGAAAAAGTCAAAGTCAATCGATTGCCAGCTGGCATGGGCTCGTATTCCAAGCCATTTGCAAACTGGCGCAGGAGCCGTATGCCCAGGCCGCCAACACGTATTTCTCCCGACGCACTCAGTGCGGGCAGATCGGGAGCAGCGAGAGGATTGAAATGCGGCGCTTCGTCTTCGACAACGAATACATGTAATCCGCTGCGCGGTCTCCTGTAGTGCACAACGACGGAACGATCCTCTTGGCCCGCGTAACCGTGGCGGATGACGTTCGAAAGGACCTCTTCAAGGCACAGATTCATAGCGAACTCCATGTCCTCGGGGATTACGTGGCGGGATGCCAATCCTTGGAGCCACACGGGAAGCTGCGCCATGTCGGAAAGCCGGCTCCGCAACTCCAGCCGATCCTGCGTTTGCTGCTCCACTTCGCGCCCCTTCCGGCCAGGGTCAGAGTACGGATGCTTACTGAAGTGCCGCCAGGGCGGTCTGAAGTTCGTGATGCACGGGGATCAGGGCGTCAACGCCACTGGTCTTCAGCACCTGTTCGACCAGCTCGTTCGGAGCAAAAAGAACTATTTTGCCGCCGCGGCTCCTGATAGTGCGGGCCGGGGCGACTAGCGCGCGCAGGCCCATCGATCCGAGGAAGGAGACTTTTTGCAAATCCACCAACACTGCCTTCCGGCTGCCGGCAATAACATTCATCTGCAAATCGACTGCAGCGGCTCCCTCGATGTCCAATCTGCCCTCGAGAATCACCTTGAAGATTCCGCCCGTCAATTCCTCTGTTGCGATTGCCATGTGGTCTCCTTCAATGACTCGCTTTGCTAAGCTCTGCGCCAAAGCCGGCGTATCGATCGTGGGAACGGCCACGCACACGGAAGCGACGACCATACCCGCTCCACGTTACGGCAGTGTTACAGATCGCGAGAGCCCGGCTGTCCCCCGAAAGGAGCGCATCTCGATCTTCAAAAGGTGACCTCCACGATCGAGACGTCGTCCTCGAATTGATCCCCGCGCCCAGCCGCTCGCATGGTACCGACCGCGTGCTCGATGGTCGACCGGCCGCCACGTTCGGAGTCTGTCAGAATGCTCATGAAATCTTTGTAAGTCAACAGCGTGTTGTCAGGTTTGGTGACCTCGTAAACGCCATCGCTGAAGAGATAGAGCCTGCTAAACCTTGGTAACTTCCGTGTTTCCTGCGGGAACAACGCTTCCGGGAAGGCGCCGATGATCGTCCCGGACTGTGACAACCTGACCGCATCCGCGGTTTCTTCGGTCGGGCCGGCGATAAGGATCGGCGGCGGATGGCCACCATTGGCATAGGTAAGCTGCCGGTTTTGCTTGTCGTATACGCCGTACCACATGGTGAAATACATATCGTTGTGGCGCTCCATCTGAAACACCTTGTTGAGCCCCGCCAGCACTTCGCTCGGCGAGCGAAAATCCGTGGCCACAAGCGTCTGATTGCGCAAGACGTTTACGGCCGAGATGGATAGCAGCGCGGCTTTGACGCCGTGCCCGCACACATCGAGCAAGTACAGCGCGAGGTGATCGGTGTCCAGCCAGTGGTATCCGAACGCGTCTCCGCCAAGCTCCACCGAGGGGATAAACTGCCAGTCGGTGGCTACTTCGCCGCTCAGGCGCTCCGGCAGCAACGAGATTACGTACTTGGCCGCCTGCGAAAGCTCCTCAGCCAGCCGCTCCTGACTTTGCTTCAGCGCCGCGTACGCTTCGTTGCGCTCGATTTGCGCGATGTACCCCCGCGAGTGATGGCGGATGCGCGCGGTCAGTTCGATCGGGTCCGGCAGCTTCACGAGGTAGTCGTTCGCACCCAGCGTGAAGGCTTCCGCCTTCACTTTCGGCTCCTCTTTCGTGGAAAGCACAATGATAGGAATCTCCCGGGTCAGCGGGTTCGCCCGGTAGAACCGCAGCATCGTTAGTCCGTCGATTTCCGGCATCACTAAATCCTGCAAGATCACCGTCGGCCGGAATTCCGCGGCCAACTCCATCGCTTTCGTGGGATCGCTGCAGTATGCGAAATCGACGTCGGTCTCCGACATAAGCATGCGGCGCACCGCTTCGCCGATCATCGGCTGGTCGTCAACCAGAAGCACGCGCATGCGGTGGCCGGACCCCGCAGCGGCGAGTTGCGTTGCCACAGCTTCCCCACGACTGGTCATACGCGACTCCTATGGCGAATCCTTTCGCGGACTGGCGCAGATCCAATTGCCCGCGTGATCCCGCCGGCGATTTGATCGATCGGAAGAATCTCGACAGCTGCATCGATGCTGGCGGCGGCCTTCGGCATACCGTAAACGATGCTCGTTCCCTGGTCTTGTGCGATCGTGTGCCAGCCGGTCCGCCGCATGGCGAGCAGTCCTTTCGCGCCGTCCGCGCCCATGCCGGTTAAGAGCACGCCGATGGCTTGCGTCGGCCAGTAATTCGCCACCGAGCGAAAAAACACGTCTACAGACGGACGATAATAACAATCCAAGGGTTCCTCGGCGTAGGCGAATGTCAGCTCCGGTGTCAGCAAGAGGTGCCCGTCCGTGGAAGCCATCTGCACTGTGGACGCCTCCGGCCGGTCTCCCGAGCTGACAATTTTTACTTCGCGGGATGTCTGTTGTGCCAACCAGGAGGCGAGGCCGGGCGCGAAGAACTCGTCCACATGTTGCACGATCGCAATGGCGGCCGGCAGGTGGGGCGGCAGGCCGGCCAGCACGCGTGCAATTGCCGCCGGGCCGCCCGTTGACGCCCCCAGGACGATCAGAGGAAAGCCCGGTGCCGAATCGGTTTTGGGCACAGCAATCGTACGAGGGTGCGGCATTACAGCCTTCGGTTTGCGGATCAGTTTCCGCAGCATGGCGATCTTGGCTAATAGTTCGGTGGCGCGAGATGGGTCTCCGGACGTTTCCAGCACCGGCGTATTCACGGCGTCGAGTGCGCCCCAGCCCATGGCCTCGAACACCTTCGAAGTCGTGCCCGCGACGGCGGCTGTCACCACGAGAATCGCGCACGGCGATTGGCGCATGATGATACGCGTGGCCTCGGCGCCATCCATGCGCGGCATGATCAAATCCATCAGAATCAGGTCCGGAACATCTGCGGCGCAACGCTGGACCGCCTCTTCGCCGTCGGCCGCGATCCACGCGATCTCGTATTCGGGCACGCTCGTGACGACGCGGCGCAACGCTTCGACCGCCATGTTTAAATCATTCACGATGGCGATCCTCATTGGTCTGGCGGGCCGATCAGTTCAGCGACGGCCGTGAGCAGCGTTTCATCGTGAAAGCTGCTTTTCGTGAGATAGCGATCGGCTCCGGCATCGAGTCCCTTCATCCGATCTTCCTCGCGGTCCTTGTAAGACACGATGATTACCGGCAGCGAATGGAGCTTGGGGTCAGCTTTGATTTTCGAAACCAGTTCAATACCCGTCATGCGCGGCATGTCGACGTCGGTGATCGTCAGATGGTAGGAGGCGGCGCGCAGGGCGTTCCAGCCGTCCATTCCGTCGACTGCCACCTCGACGATGTATCCGCGATTTTGCAACAGCGTCCGCTGGACCTCGCGCACCGTGACTGAATCGTCCACGACCAGAATTCGCTTGCGGCTCACCTGTGTCGCCTCGCTGCTGCCGAGCCCGCGCAAGCGCCCGCCATGCAGCAGTGTCTCCACCGATCGCGTCATATCCTCGACGTCCACGATCAGCACGGGCGAGCCATCGTCCATCAACGCGGCAGCGCTTACCGACGGTACCTTCCCGAGCCTCGCGTCCAGAGGGCGCACCACCAGTTCGTATTCGCCGATGAACCGGTCCACGCCCAATCCATACCGGGTGGCGCGATCTCCGAGCAAAACTACCGAGATCTCCTGGCCCCAATTCGGTTTTCCTTGCATGTCAAGTACTTCGAGTCCCGAAACCACGCCGATCCGCTCGCCGTCGAGCGAAAAATATTGCTGGCCCTCCAAGCTGGAGAGATCGGCGCGGTTCACTTTAACAACCCTAGCAATTCGTGTCAGAGGAAACGCGAACGGCTCTCCGCCAATCTCCGCCACGAACGTGCGCAAGACGGAGAGCGTGAGCGGCAGCTCGAGTTGAAGCGATAGCCCCTGGCCGGGACGCGATGCAATGGAAACCTTGCCGCCCACCGATTTCGCCATTTCCTGCACCGCGTCGAGCCCGACGCCGCGCCCGGAAATATCGGTTAGCGTCGCGGCAGTGGAAAATCCCGGCAAGAACAGGAACTCCAGCAGCTCGGTCTCGGAGAAATTGGCGGCCATTTCCGTTGTCGCCAGGCCCTTGGCGACAACGGCCGTCCGCACCGACTCTACATCTACGCCGCGGCCGTCGTCCGAGATCGTCAGCACAAAGAGACCGGCGCGGTGCCGCGCCTCGAAGCGGATCGTTCCCGTGGCCGGCTTGCCGGCGGCCGCCCGTTCCTCGGGACGCTCGATGCCGTGGTCCACGCTGTTTCGCAAAGCGTGGTTCAAGGGCGCCTCGAGGCGATCGAGAATCTCCCGGTCCACTTCTGTGTTCGCTCCCAGGATGTCAAGCTGCACCTGCTTGCCCAGCTGGCGCGCAATATCGCGAGCAAGTCGTGGGAAACCCTCCACTCCGTCCCCAAAGGGCCGCATCCGGCTCGCCACCACCTCGCGGTAGAGGCGGTCAGACAAGCCTGCAGAGCGCAGCCCGAAGCCATCGAGCTCCGCCTGGCGTTCCGCCGCCCAGCGCCGCGTTTCCTCGACTTTTTGTCGGGCCGCCGCGAGCCTTTCCGCTGCTTCCGGCGAATCATCCACGAGCGGCCGAAGCGAATCGAGGAGATCGCTGATCTCACTGTGCCGACGCTTCAATCCAAGCAGCGATTCGGAAAAGGGCTCGAACCAGCGGCTTTGTACCAGAGATTCGCCGGCGAGGCCCATCAGTCGGTTGAGCGCCTGGGTCGCCATCTTGACCGCACGATCGCCGCCCGTGTTCGCCCGCGCGCTTCGAGACGGTTCCGCGGGCGCGGCAGGCGCGGTAAGTGGCACAGGCGCATCCGGCACCTTGCCCTCGGACGCCGCCTTTGAAACAGGCTCCTTGCTAGCTTCTACCCGCAGCGAAACTGCGGGGAGCGGTGCAATAGCAATACCTTTGCCGGCGCGCACATCGGCTAGCTGGTTGAGCAGTCGATCGACTGCCGGCTTTTGCTCGTCGACCCACGCTGAAACAGCCGATTCCTGGAGCGCCGAAAGCCGCATGAGCAAGTCGCCGGCGCTCAACAAAACATCGATCGCCCCTGCGTCGAGCGTTAGCAGGCCTTCCTGTGCCGCGACCAGGCAATCCTCCATCGCGTGCGCCAGGCTGACGGCCATATCCAGATGTACGATTCGCGCAGCGCCCTTGATCGAGTGCGCCGCCCTCATCGTCGCGGCGAGCTGTTCTTTCGCGGATCCTCCGCTCTCAAGCGCCAGGAGACCATCGGTAAACATGCGCATCTGCGACTCGACCTCGCCGCGGAAGAGCTCCCACATTGAAAACGCGCCCAGGTTGCTCACGCGATCTCCCGTCCCAAGGTCGCAAACAACAGGTTCTCGTCGATGATCGCGGCGGTCTTATCGCCCCAACGGAACAACCCGTGCGTGTAGTTCACATCCACGCTCGTAAGTGTCGCAGGCAGGGGATCGGTCTGCTGCTCGGTGATATCGTGAATGGCATCTACTTGATCCACGGGGAATACCCAATCTTGGCCCGCCCTCCGCACGACTAAAAAGCGAGTTGTGCGCGGCAAAGGCGCGTTTAATTTCTCCCCGAACAACGTGTGCAGCGATACGCATGGGTATAACTCACCGCGCACGTTCACCAAGCCCAATAGAATTTCACGGGACCGGTGAGGCACCTTCCGGATCACGCTGGCTTCGGTTATTTCGCGGAGACTGGTCGCCGGCAAGGCCAGCCACGCCTGTCCGACGCGGAACACGAGATACGGTAACGTCTCGTCGTCGACGGCAACCTTCTCCTCCGCCAACAGCTCGGTCCACGATTCGATGTACTCCGCCGGGGCGGGCCGGTCGAGCAAACGCCTTCCATTCGCTGCGTAAACTTCACAGTTGCGGCAGTGGGATACACGAGGCAGTTCCGCACACGTGCCGTCTCCCCAAACGCCGATCTCAGTCCAGCATTTAGTGTCTGATCCGCCGAGCATGGGTTGGCTGCTCATCGGTTATTCCGACTTCTGCGCGCGCCGCGCCCGCTCGCGAAAAAGTGCCGCGCCAGAATCGTCCCCGAGTGCCTCGCGCTTCAGCGCCATGTACAACAGGGCCTCATAATGAAGAGGGTCCAGGTAGAGCGCTTTGCGAAAGCAGTCCACCGCTACTTCGCTCCGCCCCAAGGCATCTTGCAGGACACCAAAAAGAAAATGGCCCTCTGCGGAATCTGGAACCTGCTGAAGGTATTCCGTGCACATGCGGAGTGCTTCGTGCAGGTGCCCAGTGTCTCCCAGACGGCGAGCCATCACCAGATGAGAAGGTTCCGTGAGCTCGCGTTGTGTGGCCGCCCCAGTCGCTGCTTCGACGGGCACTAGATTCGGGAGGAAGTTCGGCGGTGGCGTGACGCTCGCTGCGATCTTCTGATTCCGTCTTTTCGCCGCCGCCTTTGGCGGAGATTGGGGACGGCTCCTGCTGAAAGCGAAAGCTGACGCCGGCCCAACCGGCCTGAATCCATGTTCCAGTGCGAAACCGGCCTCGGCGTGTCCCACCACGAGAACGCCATCGTGCGCGACCAGCCTGCGAAGCGCCGCGATCGCAAGCAATCGCGCTTCCGTATGGAGGTAAATCAAAAGGTTTCGACAAAACACAACGTCGTAGGGCTCCTGATCGTGGAGAAAATCCGGCGCGATAAGATTGCCCTGCTGGAACCGAACAGGACCGGCAACAAAACGCTTGAGACGCCACAGGCCGTCAGCCTGGGGTCTCTCGAAGTAAAGGTCGCGTTGCGGCACGCTGGCTTCGCGGAACGATCGCGCCCGGAACACCGCGGCTTGCGCGGTCCCGAGGGCCCGTCGGCTCACGTCGACCGCGTCCACGACGAACGACTCAGGCCGCGCGCCGGCCTCGATCAGCGCCATGACCAGCGAATACGGTTCTTCGCCGCTTGAACAAGGGCAACTGAGAATCCGGAGAACGTGATCCGATCCGCTGCGTGTGCTCGCGGTCGCCAAACTGGCCACCGCTTTGAATGGCGCGATATCCCTGAAAAACCACGTTTCGGGAACGACAACCCGATCGACCAGCCGGTTCCAGACGTCCGATTCGGGGACCAGCATCCGGGCGTACGCCGTTGGGTCGGAGCAGCCGGCCTCGTCCATCGACCACCTCAGTACGGGTTCAACCGCCTGCGCGCCAATCGTGTGGACGTCAAACCCGAGTCGCGCTGCCAAAAGGGTCTCGATTTCGGAAAACCGCACGCGCTACTCCTCGACGAACAAGCGCTCCCGCAGTTCGTCAGGCAGGAGGTGCTTCACATTCACGTGTTGAATTATGCCGCCGGAGGCCACGCTGAGGCCCCCCAGGTACGGTGCTTCCGGCACGGCAACGCCGGACGCCTCGGGCCTCGTCATCCGGTCATCCAGGCTGTCGGTCGCCTTCTCCGCCAGCAGGCCCAGCACGCGGTCTTCACCGGATGGCGCCGGATATCGCACGAGGATGATTCGCGTGCTCAAGAGCGCATGGACCGGCCTGCCTTTGATCACCTGGCTTAAATCAATGACCGGAACCATCGCGCCTCGGTACCGGAAAATACCGGCGACATAGTCCGGTGCTCGAGGAAGGCGCCGGAGCCGGACCGATGGCAACACTTTCAGGACGTACGCGATGTCGAGGCCATACCGCTGGCCGTCGACTTCAAAGAGCAGCGAAATCATCCGGTTATCCTACAGCTGCCAATTCTCGCACCGGTTCTTGCGGCCCGTGAGACGACGGCGCCGACGTATTGACGTTGAACCGCGAAACTTCTTGGTGCAACACCCGGGCCGCCTGATCAAGCAGCTCGATCGCGTGCACGGCGTCCCGCTGCGAGTCGGCCGTGTTCCGCGTCGCTTCGCTCAGCTGGATCATGGCTTCCGTAATCTGCCGCGCACCGATCGATTGAGACTCCATCCCTTCGTTGACTGATTCGAAGCGCGGTCCGAGGCCCTGCACCTGCTCGATAATGCGAGCCGTCTGCGCGCTGATTTCATTCACCTCGCGCACGGCGCTCTGCACTTCCTGGGCGAACTTTTCCATCCCCATTACACCCGACGAGACCGACGACTGCATCTCTTTAACCATCTGTTCGATATCCAGCGTCGCGATCGCCGTCTGATCGGCCAGCCGCCGAATTTCCCGTGCGACCACAGCAAATCCCTGGCCGACCTCGCCTGCTTTCGCCGCCTCAATCGCCGCGTTGAGCGAAAGCAAGTTCGTCTGATCGGCAACTTTGTTGATCGTCGTTACCACGCTCGTGATATTGGTCACCTTGGCATTGATGTCCGCGAGCTTCTGCGCAATCGCGGACGACGCCGTCGACATCTTTTCCATCGTCGCGACCATGCGCATGAGCCCGGTCTGTCCGCTCCCCGCCGATTTTCCGGTCTCCTGCGAGAGGAGAGCGACATCCGCCATCGTGGCGACGAGCGCTTGGGTGGTAGCCGATATTTCCTTCGCGGAAGACACGACCTCGTTCGTCGAGGCCACTTGTTGCGTCAGCGTCGCTTCCAGTTCCCTCGAGGAGGCGGAGAGTTGCGTAGCCGAAGATGTCACCTGGATGCCGGATTCTTGGACTCGTTTGACCAGCATCAGCAGTTTCTCCATGAGCCCGTTGACTTCGGCCGCAATCAGCCCGACTTCGTCATCGCTCGTGTCCAGGCGCTTGGTCAAATCGCCCTCGCCCGCGGCTAGCTCATGCAGCTGATTGCGGACGTTGCCGAGCGAATGCGTAACCGCACGCGAAATCGTCCATCCCACAAAGATCGAAACCAGCAAGCCAAATATGATGATCGAGAGCTGGATCGTGCGCCCCCGGGCATAGCTTGCGGTCAGATCCTGAAAATCATTCCGCGCCTCGCTCTGGAGCGCCTGATAGAGCTGGTCCAGTTGGTCGCTCAAGGGACCGGCGGCGGCGTACCAATTGTTGGTGATGAATTTGCGAATTCCCGCGCGATCGCCGCGTTGCAGCAGGTCGGTGAGAGTTACGAGCTCCGCGTCCGCACCTTGCATCACTGCTTCGGCCCCGCTTGAGAGCTGTTTGTCCACGTCTTGCTGTTGCAGCGACATGAAACGCGGCCACGTCGTCTGGATGAGGCTCGTCGCGGACTTCACAGCAGCGAGCGCGTCTTCGGAGCTCATGACACCGTCGGAGTATTGGTTTGCGGCGCCGATAATCTGTACCGTGTACGCCGACTCGATGTTCTTGAGATAGCCGATGGAGACGACGCGATTGGTAAAGATCTGGTCGAACGCCCGCTCTCCGTTCGAGTTTTGAATCAGGCCGACCACGCCTACGGCCAGGCCCACGAGGCTCATGAGTCCGATCAAGAAGATCAACCGGGATCTGATGGTGAGGTTGTTCAGCATTTTGTTCTCTCCGATCGTTCCACTTCTTCATTACATGCCCGCGCGGACCAACCTCGGACGTATTGGATCACAGCGATACGCCCACTCCCACGGCTACGGCAGCGTGAAGTTGACGGGGATGGTCATGATCACCTGAACTGGTTTGCCGTCGATCACTGTAGGTTTGAATTCCCAACGGCGCACTGCATCCATAGCCGCGTCGTCAAGCGTTTTAATGGAACGGACCACCTTGACGTCCTTCACCTTTCCATCGGTACCGATGGTGGCCTCGAGAATCACAACCCCCTCGGTATGAGCAGCGACCGCGATCGGCGGATACACCGGCGCCACAGTCTTCGTCTTGAGTGGGGGTTTGACATCGCCGCCTACGCGGACAGTGGCTGGAGTATTCCCCTGCGGTACAGGAGTGGCGGCTAATGGACGTGCCCCGAGGCATGCTGCGACGAGAAGTGCGGCCGCCAAAACACGCCAGATGGCCACGGGCAGGATATCTCCAACGCATCCATAATCGCTGGAATTGCCGGCCGGTGTGCCTCCAGCAGGCTTGAACGCGCTCGCGCGAAAGCCGACTCCATTCCTTTCCGAGCTTCGCATTTCAAGAGAGGCGCGCATGCCAAGAGCGAAGTGATCCGATGCAGCCGGCCATCGATGGTTCGATAGTCGGGCGCAAAAACGGGACGACGAGGCCCGTAGCCTATCGCCTATCGCGCGCACCGTCAAATCGAAGTTTTCGATGGCCTTTCCCGCTATCCCTCGACGTAACATAGGTTTGCTACTCCTTTTTCTGAACTATTCCCAGCCTTCCCCGGCCGGCCTCGATCCCCGTCGAATTGATTATGGCGACGATGTAGGGCCAGCCTACGGACATAAGGAAAATATGCTGAATGGAAGCGCCATTTCCTACCAGCAAGGGCGGGGTTTCATCGACGTCAAACAGGAGAGCCGTGAGCCTCTTGCGAACGACCCCGGCTAAAAAACTGGGTATTGGGGCGATAGGTTCCAGAAATCGCTGAACGGCTGGCCGCTCGCTCAAGTCTATCAGTCCCTGGAAGACGCCCCGACAAAAAATCCCTGATAGGCGAGTGGTCTTCCGAAGAGGGCGCGATTATACCGACGAGAGCCGAAGATTCAAGAGATTATGAGCGCTGGCCGGTAATTTTAACCTGCCCGTAACAAAGCAAATCGCGAGATTGCACGGGAGCGGCCTCGCGTTTGGGCAACAGTAAGAGGGGCCTAACATTCTCTACGCGCGAGCCGCTTTACGGAGAAGATTCCCTGAACGTCGGGGATCAAGCTCTTGCTCGCGGACGCTCGCGGCCGATTTGAGGCCACGATCTCAGCGAGCGGATGCGGAGCTTCGGGGAGGCAAGCCTGACAGCGGAGAACAAGCACTTGCGGCTGACGCTCCTGGTCCGCTGTCGCCGCGTCGCCTGCGAACGCATGAATGCCAGCAACTTGAGGGGTAGGTGGATCAGGTCACCGCAAACAGACAGCGTTCGCCTCGCGTCGGAACTACAGTTTCGTTCGAGACGGTGACGTCGCTTCCGAGAGACCTTGGGGGGTGGGAGACGGAAGCGTATACCCCTTAGAGGACCCCTTGTCTAGGCGGTCTTGTTCGCTTCCTGTGCGTCCTCGGGGACAGCACTTGGAGAAGGCGCGGCGCTGACCAGCTGCCTCCCGCTCTGTAATTCGTCCATTAAGACCGTGCGCAGATCGTTTAGAAGTCGCGCTTTTTCCCTGCCAACCGCTTCGCGAACCGCGACCTCGATCTGCTCATTGAAGCCGGCCATCAGTTGCGCAAGCAGGGGGGGCAGCGGGGCGGGCTTGCCGTTGGCTTCCGGCGGAGAGGTAGGGGCCGAACGCACCGGCTTCGGCGCCCCCGGACGATCAGCGCGCGGCACGACGCTCAGCTCTCGCACGGGGACAACAGGCGCCAACGCTTTCAATTCCTCGGCAGGGAGCCAATCTTCAGGAGGACGATCAACGCCCCAGATATTGACCGGGGAATCCAATTCTACGGCAACCTCGAAAAGAACCTGCCTGGTTACTAACCGCCGGACCGACTTCACGCGCGCCGGAACGGCGACGGCCATACCTCGGTCATCCCCTGCAGCCGCCTCCAGGGTCACGATGGCTCCCGGAAGGACATCGCTCCTAGACTCGTAACTGCAGCCGTGGCAATTGACCACCACGGTAGAGACGCACTCTGTATAGGAAATGCCGAGAGCATCCACGCCGTGCAGTGTGAGGGGCACACTGTGGTCGATCCGCGTGCTGCGGCGGTCCGGTACGTAGGCGAGCTGACGATAAGGCATTTAACCCCCTTTCCGACCACATAGTACGGCGCGGAAGGCGGAAGTTCGAAGCTGGGACATGCGTGTGTTGCCTGAAAGTCAACTCGACGGCGACGAGTGCGCAAAAATCCGTGGATGATTCTGCGACGATAGCAAGGGCCCCGGCCAGAGAAACTGCTCCCTTACGGCGAATCGGAACAGGGATCGAGCAGGAGAAGTGCGCAGGGAATACAACACTGGCTTTTTGCCGTGCAAAGCTCCTCCGCCCTGTTCGAAACTCAACTGCTCGGGCGCAGCTCGAAATCCAGGCCAAGTTGGCACTCGATCAGCCCCTGATCCTCTCGTGGCAAATCAACTATCTCGGCAAGACGCCGGCGGTCACTTCCAAGCCGGTGCGTGCATCGAAAGATCCCAAAGACACGCTCCGGTTTGATCGACAATGAAAGCGAAACCATTCGCAATCACCGCGATCGCATCCGCCAATGTGAGGCGCTTGGCGAATACGCGATGGCCGAGCAGATTCGCCAAATCCTGATGCGGGAGCAAACCATTAAATCGATTTAGCCGCTGCCCTAGGCGAAGAAGTCCCAGAAATTTGCGGTGGTGCTAAAGGACTTAGCCTACGCAATCGTCGCTTAAACGCGGCTCGCATCGCTGCACGGTCACTGACGACGACGTGGTCTTGCATTTTGCCGGCAGATCCTTCAGTTTGCTGAGTCGGCCAAGATCTGCGGTAAATTCAGGCCGCCATGCCCGAGTCCCTCCAACTCGACCCGGCTCCTTCCGTAAGTCCGTGGCGCCCGCTCCGTATCGGGCTTTTCCGCAACTTGCTGATTGCAGATCTGGTATCGGACATAGGAACCTTCATGCAGACCGTGGGCGCGGCGTGGCTGATGACGACGCTGACCAATAGTTCGCTCTATATCGCATTGATTCAAACCGCTTCGGCCCTCCCATTCTTCCTGCTCGCGCTGCCCGCTGGTTCGATCGGAGACATTTTCGACCGGCGTAAATTGATCTTGAGCACAGAACTATGGATGCTGGCCATTGCTGTAGTTGTTACCGTAGTCACTTTCACCGGAACGATGACGCCATGGCTCCTGCTCCTGCTTACGTTGGCTCTCTCGTTGGGAGATGCAATCGAGTCTCCCACGTGGCGCGCGATATTTCCTGAATTAGTCAGGAAGGAGGATCTCACCCCCGCTCTTGCGCTCAACGGAATCGAGTTCAACCTGGCTCGAGCCGTGGGCCCCGGGCTGGCAGGTCTGATCATTGCGGCAGTCGGCGTTGCGACAGCTTTTCTCCTCAACGCACTGTCGTTTTTGGGAGTGATTCTCGTCATCTTCACCTGGAAACGACCCACGCGGACAAGCAAAGTGCCGGCGGAGACGTTCGGAGGAGCCAGCGCTGCGGCGATTCGCTACGTCCGTTACTCGCCTGGGATCCGCACGCTATTGCTGCGATCGGGAATTGTCATTTTCTTCGCAAGTTCCTTTTGGGCTCTTCTGCCGACGGTAGCAAAGGAATTGAGCGGGAGTGCACTCGCATATGGTTTCCTTCTTGGCTTTTTTGGAGTCGGCGCAGTGCTTGGAGCTGTCGTCCTGCAACGTGTCAGCTCAAAGCTTTCGACGGAGACCGTACTTTCTGCTGCGACGGCCATGTTCGGTGCAATTCTCCTCACGACAGCAACCCTGCACAATCTCGCGCTTCTTTGTTTCCTGATGCTTCTGGGAGGGGCTTCCTGGACGGTTTTTATGTCTCTTTTTAATACGATGGTTCAGAATCTGGCGCCCGACTGGGTTCGCGCCCGCGTCTTGGCAGCCTATCTTTTTGTGTTTCAAGGCAGCGTGGCAATTGGTAGCGCCTTGTGGGGCCTCGCAGCGGAACACACGGATGCCCGCGTGGCTCTCTTCGTTTCCGGGATTGGAATCGGCGCGTCCCTGCTTTTGCAATTATCTTTTCGGCTTCCGACCACGGCTGTTGATCTCAGCACATGGAATCATTGGGGCAAGCCGAGCATGTTCGAGGACCAGGCCAACGACCTCGGCCCAGTTCTGGTTACCGTCAAGTACGTCGTCGATCCGGCTAAGGCCCCGGACTTTCTGAATGCGATATATCGGTACCAACGAATTCGTCGCCGCGATGGAGCTACGCGGTGGGGAATTTTCTTTGATACAGAATCTCCGAACACCTATTTGGAGACGTTTCTCGTGGATTCCTGGCTGGAACATCAACGCCAACACGATCGCTTCACGGTCGCAGACCGCGAACTCGAACAAGGGGTGCTCAGTTACACGGCCGAGAGGACGACGGTGAAACATTACATCTCGGCAAAGAGAACGATGCATTCGTGACCAGGGGTGTTCATCTATTGCGGTGAACGCAGTCTCGCGCGAACTCTTCTCCGCCCCTAATTCCCTGCTAACAGGGAAAAATACAGGGAATTGTGCCTCCTCGAGCGCACTCACAGGGGGATAAGTCCCTATCGGCGAGCACGTTGGCCGGACAAACTGCCCTATGCGACGAATCGGAACCGGGCCCGAACACGGACTGAGATCCTCTGTTATGTTTTCGACGACGAAAGTAGCTGGGGTATTTCTTACCCACGGTAATCTCTATCCCAGGAAGATCTGGTGCAGCACCTGCGGCCCCCGCGGCGTATGCGCCGCTAGCGAAACTCGCGGGTCGGTGGCGCCTTTTGGCATTGCTTCGCCCTCTCGAAGCCGAACTACTCGGTAGGACCGGCAGAGTATCGAAGCTTGGAAGAAGCGCGAGGCAGCATCGCCCGCTGGATCGAGGAGTACAATCACGACCGGCCTCACCGCGGAGTAGGAAATCGCACCCCACATGAGGCTTTCGTGGCTTTCGCGGGTGTACTAAAAAACGAGGCACTGACTGTCTAAATTAGCGGGGAGCGCCACATGTCTTCCTATAATGGCGGGCTGGGTATATTCCTTCTTCGAAGAGTGGTATATCTTGCCGTAGTGGTTCTGATCGCCACCTCAGCGAACTACTTTCTCGCGGCTACCGCTCTGAATCCCCGCTCAAATTTCGAAGGCCGCAACCCTCCTCCACCGCCTGCCGTGGTCGACGAGCAGCTCACCTCACTCAACCTGAATGACAAGACGCCTGTTGTGGAACGATTCGGTCGCTGGGCAGACGGCGTCTGGCACGGCAATCTCGGACTGACAATCGACCACGAATCCGTCAATGCCGAAATGCGCCGCCGCGTGGGCGTCAGCCTGCGCCTGCTTCTGATCGGTTCCCTGCTAGGCTGTTTCTGCGGGATTGCCGCGGGTGCCTGGAGCGCTGTCAACCAGTACGAATTTTCCGACCACGCGATGACGATTCTCTCCTTTGTCATCCTATCCGTCCCGACCGTAGTGCTCGCCGTTTTTCTAGCGAACGCCGGCTCATCATTCAACGACGCGATCGGCCACCGTCTGGTCTACAACACCGGCGAGTATACGCCAGGCCTCGAAGCGTGGACCTCCGCCGACATTGTCAATCGGCTCCAGCACCTTGTCCTGCCTTCCCTTGTTCTTATCCTGCAGGGACTCGCGTTTTACAGCCGCTATCAGCGCAATTCCATGCTGGACGCCGTGGGCAGCGATTTCGTCCGCACCGCCCAGGCAAAGGGACTGCGGCGGCCCCAGGCGTTGATACGGCACGCGCTGCGCACAGCCCTGATACCCATGGGGACGTTCTTCGCCTATGAATTCACCCTGATCTTCATCGGATCGATTTTCGTCGAGAAGATCTTCAGCTGGCATGGCATGGGCGAATGGTTCGTGCAGTCGATTCAGAAGAATGATGTGAACGCCACGGCCGCCATCGGCATGTTCGTTGCGGTTCTTGTGCTTTTTGCCGGTTTTTTATCGGACGTGGTGACCGTCCTACTCGACCCCCGCATTCGCCGGACCTGACGATATGAGTTCCATACCTTCTCCGATCGTCGAAGAGCCCGTCGAGACCACCGGCCACGATTCGCGCATTCGGCTCGTACTGCGCCGCTTCCTGCGCCGACGGCTGGCCATCGCCGGTTTCGTCATCGTTCTCCTGCTTTTCGCGTTCGCCTATATCGGACCGCATTGTTACAAGTGGCGATACGACCAGATCGACTTCGAAGCGTTCCTGCAGCGTCCTTCAGCGACACATTGGTTCGGCACCACGCAAAACGGCTTCGACATGCTGGCGCTGACGATGCGGGGGATGCAGAAGTCACTGATCATTGGGCTCATCGGCGCCGTGCTTTCCACCGGCATTGCAGCCATCGCTGGCGCGACGGCAGGCTATTTCTCCGGCTGGACGGACCGGGCCATCGTCGCCCTGATCGACTTGATTCTGGTTCTGCCTGGCTTTCTCATCATAGCCATCCTCTCGCCCGTTTTTCACGGCAGGACGTGGCTGATCTTCGTCGTTCTGCTGGCCGCGTTCCAGTGGATGATCACGGCTCGCGTGATCCGCAGCATGACGCTTTCAATGAAAGAGCGCGAATTCGTCTATGCAGCGCGTTTCATGGGCGTGCCCGACTGGAAGATCATTTTCCGGCACATCCTGCCGAACATGTCTTCCTTTCTAATCATCGATGCCACCATTAATGTCAGCAGTCTGATTCTGGCGGAGGTCGGTCTCTCCTTTTTTGGCTTCGGTGTGCAGCCTCCGGATATCTCACTCGGCACGCTGATCGGCGATCACTGGGAATCTGCGCAGACAGCGAACGGATATCAGTTCTACTTCCCCGCCATCCTGCTGGTCATCCTTGTTCTGTCCGTGAACCTTGTTGGCGATGGACTGCGTGACGCCCTCGATCCCAGTGCGGGATCTGCCACCGGAAAAGGTGCTGCCTCCAGATGACCCAGAGGCAGCCGTTGCTCGAAGTCAACGGCCTCTCCGTGACGTTCCCGAGCGAATCCGGCGCGGTCGAGGCTGTGCGCGGCGTTAGCTACCACGTGATGCCTGGCGAGGTGCTGGGAATCGCCGGAGAATCGGGCAGCGGTAAATCGGTGTCCTCGCTGGCGGTGATGGGGCTGCTGTCACGCCGCGCCCGTATCGCGGGATCGGTGCGTTTCGAGGGCGAAGAGCTTCTGGGCGTTGGCGATAAAGACCTCTCCAAGATCCGCGGCGGCAGGATCACCATGATCTTCCAGGACCCGCTATCCGCGCTCACACCGGTTTTTACCGTTGGGGATCAGATCGCGGAGGCGGTCCGGATACATCAGAACGTTTCGAAACAGGCCGCCATGGACCGCGTAGTCGACTTATTGAATATGGCGGGCATTCCGAACCCACGGCAAAGGGCACGGGCGTTTCCGCATGAATTCTCCGGCGGAATGCGGCAGCGCGTCATGATTGCCATGGCGATTGCCAACAACCCGAAACTGATCATCGCAGACGAACCGACCACGGCGCTCGATGTCACTATTCAGGCGCAAATTCTCGATCTCCTCCAGAAAGCGAAAGAGGCGACCGGCGCCGCTATCGTGATGATCACCCACGATCTCGGCGTCTTGGCGGGATTTGCCGACCGTCTGACCATCATGTATGCGGGCAAACTCGTGGAAATAGGCGAAGTCGATGACGTCTTCTACCGCCCGCGGATGCCTTACACGATTGGATTGCTCGGCTCGATTCCGCGAATCGATGCGGCCCCCGGAACCCCGCTGACACCCATTGAAGGCAGTCCACCTTCTCTGACAAATCTGCCGCCGGGCTGTCCGTTCACGCCGCGCTGCCCGATGCGCGTGGATATCTGCCGCGAGGAGGAACCGGATCTCCTTCGCATGAACAGCTCCGGAGGCGAGCATTTTGTCGCCTGCCATCGCAGCGCTGAAATCGAGCAGAAGAACCTCAAAGGGGTGGACATCTTCCCCGCCTCTGCGGCGGTTTCTTCCCGGATCGAGGAGCTCCCCCGTGAAGGACGAACCCCGGTACTCCGGATAACGGATCTCAAGAAGCACTATCCGATGATCAGCGGAGCTATTCTGCGGCGGCGCGTCGGAACGATCTACGCGGTAGATGGAATCGACCTAGATATTCGCGAGGGCGAAACGCTCGGCCTCGTCGGAGAATCGGGCTGCGGCAAAACAACGACTATCCTGGAGATCCTCGGTCTGGCCCGGCCGGCTTCCGGGAGCATTGAAGTGCTCGGCAGGAACACGGCCGCGATGACTGCCCGGGACCGCTTCCAAATACGCCGCGAGATCAGCGTGGTCTTTCAGGATCCGATGGCCTCGATCGATCCACGGATGCCCGTCTCCGACATCCTGGCTGAGCCGATGGTGACGCACGGCGTACCGGCGGAGGAGCGCTCGAAGCGCATCGGGCAACTGCTGGAGATGGTCGGCCTTCGCCCCGAGCATACCAGCCGCTACCCTCAGGAATTTTCGGGCGGCCAGCGCCAGCGCGTCTGTATCGCCCGGGCCTTGGCTCTGAAACCGAAGCTGCTTGTGCTGGATGAACCGGTTTCGGCGCTCGATGTATCCATCCGTGCCGGTGTCCTGAATTTGCTGGAAGAGCTGAAGGCCGAACTCGGTCTCTCGTATCTGTTCGTCGCACACGATTTGTCCGTCGTCCGCCACATTTCCGATCGCGTCGCGGTTATGTATTTGGGAAGAATCGTCGAGACCGGCGACGTGAACCGCGTTTTCGACCGTCCAGCCCATCCTTATACGCAGGCGCTGCTTTCGGCAGCGCCTCTGCCGGATCCCCGGAAAGAACGTGCGCGGCGACGCATCATTCTTAAAGGCGACCTGCCGAGTCCCGCAAACCCTCCCTCAGGTTGCCGGTTCCGCACCAGATGTCAGAAATTCGCAGACGAGTTGAACGACTCGCAGCGTCAAGTTTGTATTGACGTCGATCCCGTGTTATTCGATCACGGCAATCCGGGCTCGGATCATCGCGCAGCGTGCCATTACGCGGAAGGAGAAAACTGAATTGAAGCGAAAGATATCCCTGATGACAGTGCCGGCCGCAGTCCTGGCCGTCCTCGCGACACTCGCGGGGTGCGGCTCCAGCGCGGAGAAGACCGCTACCGTCGGGCAGAAGTCGAATCCGACCGCGGAACAGAATCAGATGAATCCGCAACCGCGCGACAAAGTGCAGCAGGGCGGAAAAATGACGTGGGCGCTTAACGGTGTAATCGTCAACTTCAACCTGAGCCAATTGGACGGGCTGACCCAAGATGCTTATTGGGTTATTGCACCCATGCTGCCTTCGATGTTCCTGTTCGATGCACGGGGCACGCCAAGATACGATCCCGATTACCTCAGCGGGGAGCCGCAACTAACGCCGGGTCCTCCGCAGGTCGTTAAGTACGAGTTGAATCCAAAGGCGGTCTGGTTCGACGGTACTCCGATCACCGCGGCCGATTTTATCGCGCAGTGGAAAGCCCTGAACGGCAAGAATCCGGCATTTCACATCGTATCGAGCAATGGATATGATCACATCAAAAGCGTCACCCAGGGCACGAATCCATTCGAAGTGATCGTCACTTTCGCCACGCCCTATGCTGACTGGAAAAGCTTGTACACGGGAGACGATCCCCTCTATCCCGCCGCGACGAACACGAACCCGGACGTATTCAATACCGGCTGGAAAAACACCATGCTCACGAGCGCCGGCCCCTTCCGCTTGGCAAGCTATGACGCTACGGCCAAAACCTACACGCTGGTCCCGAATGAAAAGTGGTGGGGCAATAAGCCCAAACTGGACCAGATTATTTTTCGCGTGATTGACCCCGACGCACAACCGACTGCCATGGCCAACGGAGAAATCGATTTGATGGACGTCGGTCCGAGTGCGGATGAGTACAACCGCGTGAAATCGCTTCCCGGCGTGGATATTCGCGTTGCGGGCGGCCCGAACTTCTCCCACATCACCTTCAATGGCCAAAGCGCGATGTTGAAGGACGCGCAGGTCCGGCAGGCGATTGCGATGGCCATCGACCGCGCGGCCATCGCCAAGGCGGAACTCAGCCAGTTGCCCGTAAAACCTGTCGCGCTCGGCAACCATATCTTCATGGAGAACCAGGCGGGGTATCAGGACAATTCCGCTGTTGTCGCCTACAACCCGGACAAAGCTAGGCAGATGCTCGACGCCGCGGGTTGGACAGTGCAGGGCGATAAGCGCGTAAAGAATGGCCAGACACTGGCGCTCAATCTTGTGATCCCGGGGGGCGCAGCGACCAGCCGCTCGATAGCCGAACTGATTCAGAATATGCTGGCGCAGGTGAACGTCAGCGTTTCCATCAACACCGTGCCGATTGACAATTTCTTCGACAAATACATAACGCCTGGGCAATTCGATTTGACTGTATTTGCGTGGATGGGCACGCCGTTTCCTGTGAGCAGCTCCGAATCGATCTACCGGAGACCCGTAGGGGACAAGATCCAGCAGAACTACGCTCGTATTGGCAGCGACGAGTTGGATCGTGTGTTTGACGACGCAGTGCAAGAACTCGATCCGCAAACGGCAATCTCGCTGGCCAACCAGGCGGACACACTGATCTGGCAGGAGGTCCACTCGGTGACGACCTATCAGCGTCCGGATATTTGGGCCGTGAAGAGCGGGCTCGCCAATATCGGCGCCTACGGCTTCGCCAGCATCGGCTATGAAGATATCGGCTGGGTTGAGTTGCCGAACGGCAAATAGTAGATTCCACGGCCTTCGAACGACGGCGCCATAGGGACAGATCTTGAGTTCGTTACACCACGAAGAATGAAGCGCTCAGATCACATGGCGCCGGGTGGCGGGCTCCGCCGTCTTCGCCGAGCGGAGCTTCCAGTGAACACCGTGAAGTTGGCACGCTATTTGATTGGCAAAGTAGTGGTCCATGATGTCGCCACGGGCAGGCTCAGCGGGCGGATCGTCGAAACAGAAGCTTATCCAATCGGCGATTCGGCAGGTCATGCGTTCCGTGGGCAGACGCCGCGTAATGCTTCCTTATTTCTCGCGCGAGGGCACGCTTACGTCTATTTCGTCTATGGCTCCTCGTTCATGCTGAATGTTACGAGCGAGGCACGCGGCGTTGGCGGCGGAGCGCTCTTGCGTGCGCTCGAACCGCTTGAGGGAATCGATTTGATGGAATGCTCCCGCGCCGCTACGCGCTTGATCGACTTGGCTAGAGGGCCTGGTCGGCTCGCCGAAGCCATGCGGATTGACCTCGGACAAAATGGCTTGGATCTGTGCGCCGCCGGTCCGCTTTGGCTCGCGGCTGCGGTACGGAATATTGGCAGCATCGGCAAGAGTGTGCGCATCGGCCTGACCCGCAACGTTGATCGACGGCTGCGATTTTATGAGCGCGGTAATCCTTATGTCAGTGGTCCAAAGAGGTTACGCGAGTAGTTCGGCGGCCCGCCTCTGCCTAGTCAACGTCCAGGAGAACGGCGTTAATCGGGACTTGGCGCCAGTCCTACGGCTGAAACATTGTGGCAACGACCATCAAGCTCTTTTCCAGCAACAAGCTGCTTCGTCGATCGATCACATCCGTAACTTGCCGGCGAGCCAGTAATCGACACTGAACTTTCCCGGACCAGAGCAGATCAGCCAGATAAAGAACAGCACGTACAGGACTTCTGGAAGGTAGAGGAAATCGGCGAGCCAGTTAAGAGGCGAAAGCCCTCTAGGCATGGCGGGAAGCTTGGTGATCAGGATGGCGACAAGCATATCAACCAATAAAGCCACGCAGGCCGGGCTCGAAAGAAACCCCACGGTCAGCAGGGATCCGCCAACAAGCTCGACACCCGACACGAAATAAGTCATCACGCGGGGAAACGGGACTTTGGCCTCAACGAGCGTTTCGTACATAGTTTGCGTGCTGCTGGCGACAAACAATTTGTTTGCTCCGGAGATGGCGAAGAACAGCCCGAGCGAAGCGCGTACCAACAGGATGGCATATTGTTCCAAATCACCGCTACCCAGCAGCGCAAGCTGGAACAACCGTTTCCAATCCACCCTTGTCCCTCCCGACAGTTATGCCGCAAACCGCAAATGGCGGTGCCGTTAGCGATTTCTCGCACCTCGAGATTATGTGTCCATCCGTTCGACCCATTGAGCGCGCCATGCGGGAGCCACGAAGGGATCCGCAAAGTACTGCGTTTCCCGCGTAACCTTGTCGTCCCGGAACTCCATGATGCTCACGGTGTAGGACGGCTTGCCGTCATATGTGAGGATGAATTCGGTGATCCAAAGATCACCGCTGCCAATGATTCGTCGCACAGCAAACCGCTTATTGCTCGGCTGACTCGCGCGCTGATTCTGTATGTTGCGTCGACCGCGGGTTCGCTCGCCTGACTGGGGGTATTCCAGCACCGCGTCCTCCTGATAGATGCGGAGCTCCGTTTCAAAATCGTTGGCATCGGACGCCGCCCAATGCTGATCCAGTGCCGCACGGATCTTTTGATCTCGCACTCCGGAATACTGCTCCTTCTTTTGTTGATCGTTCATCTTGAGCCTTCAATTTGACAAGAAGCTAAACGCTAGCGGAATCGGAGTGTACCACTCGTCAAGTCGTGTCGTTGCGTGCACAGACTGCCGATACGGGCGACGTGTGAGGACGCTCATACACTCAGAACTGGAATCGGCGCCGCGCAAATGATTGCGAAGCCGTGGGTTCGCAGGCGGCCTCCGTAGGGGTGGCACCCAGTGACCAGGAGGTCCGCTTTCGTCCGCTCCGCAACTTGGCTCAAGACCTTGGGCGCGTCGCCACTACCGACAAATATTTCTGCCTTGATGCCCATATCTTGCCGGAGGTCGGCGAGACGCCGGGAAGCATCGCCGACAAGTTCCTCTTTCCACTTTGGATTGACGTAGCTGCCACCGGGCCCCCACGACTCCACCCCCGCAGTGACGTGAGCGAGCACGAGGCGGGCGCCAAATTCGGCGGCCATTTGTGCGGCCCACGATACGGTTTTGCGATCATGGGGGTTGAAATCGACCGCGCAGAGGACGTTGCGGATCGCAAACTCCTGCACCGACGTTTCTTGCACATGGGCGTCGGTCCAGATGGGGCATTCGGTCCCGTGTAGCACCTTTGCGGTCACTGATCCCAAAAGATACTCGTAGAACGTGCGGCCGTGGGACGGCATCATGATCAGGTCCGCTTTTTGCTCTTGGGCTGTCTGCACGATAGCCCGCGCCGCGGCACCTTTGGCCAAGATGCGCTGAATGACAAGGCCATCGAGCGCCGGCCCGACAGCCCGGTCCACGCTTTGCTCTGCTCCTCGAATGATCTCGCCGAGCATATCCCAACCAACGAGTTCAGGACCGTGGTCCGGCGCGCCGGCGGCATGGCTTTGCGGGGTCGCGACGTGCAACATCATAATCTCAGAATGAAAATGACGGGAGAATGTCGCAGCCTGATGAACCACGCGCAACGAGGTATTTGGGAAATCAACCGGAAGAAGAATCTTCTTAATATTCAGCATCGCGCAGCCGGCGGAGAGCCGAACCTCGCTGACGGAGTTCCCCAGGACGTTACCAGTTCAAGATACAAGCAATTCACACGAGCCCCGAACGGCGGCCAAGTCACGAGACGGGCGGATTTGGGACGCCATTCATGGAGCTGTCACCGTGAAATCAGAAGTCCATCTCAACGTTCATGGTACTTTGCTGATCAGTTGCGCAGCAGATGGAAGCTGTGCGACGTCCCAGCCTCCACCGAGCGCCTCGATCAACCCACCGCTCGCCGTCATCTGCTGGACTTGAAGATTGACCGCAGCCTCCTGATTGGATAGCAATGCGGTTTGCGCAGTAATCACATTCAGGTACGAATCGATTCCCAATTGGTAGCGATCTTGAGCGCGCGCGAGGCTTCTTTCCGCGGATTTCACCGCCATGTCCTCATCTTGAATCTCCACAGACAGGACGCGCAGAGACGCGAGGTTGTCTTCCACTTGTTGAAAAGCCGTTAGCACAGCCTGCCGATAGTTGGCCACCGTCTGATCGTATTGGGCTTTGAATTGCTCGACCGTGGCTCTGCGCAATCCCGCGTCAAAAATGGTTTCCTCGGCCGCCGAACCGATCGAGAAAAAGCGGCTCGGCCATGTGAACCAAGTGGCGATCGAGGCGCTTTCGAGCCCAGCGGCTGCGGTCAACGTGACCGTCGGGAAGTATGCCGCTTTGGCAACGCCAATCTGTGCATTGGCCTGAGCAACCAAGCGTTCTGCTTCGGCGATGTCGGGACGCCGCTCCAAAAGCTGGGACGGAATGCCGAAGGGAATCGCCGGAGGACTCGACGTCAGCGGTGCAATCGAAATTGAAAATGTCGACGCCGGTTGGCCGGTAAGCATAGCGATGGCATGTTCAAACTGTGCGCGTTGGATGCCCAGAGCCGCATCCTGTGCTTGCGTCGCTTCGAGTTGAGTCTCGGCTTGCGCCACGGCTTCGTCGTTCCCAATTCCAGTATCGTACAGAGCTCTCGTCAGATCGAGAGACTGTTCGAAAGCGTCGACAGTCGAATCCAACAACTGTTTCAACGTATCCTGTCCGCGAAGCTGAAAGTAATCGGCAGCAACCTCGGCCTGGACCGTGAGGCGCGTGTTCTCGAGATCTGCTGCGCTGGCCTGCGCTCCCGTGGCTGCCGATTTGACCGTGTTCCGGATACGGCCGAACAAGTCCGGCTGCCAGGTCGCATCAAACGGGAGCGTATAGTCAGCAAATGTGCCTGTCGAGGAGGATGTGGAACTTGTTCCTGAACCAGAGCCAGAATTTGAGGAACCTCCCGCTCTGGATAGTGTGGACGACGGCCGTTGGACAGTGATGGACGGGTTGGTTGATACCGCGGGGAAAAGCTGCGATCGGGCTTCCTTGACCAGGGCGCGTGCTGCAAAAAAGCTCGCCGCGGCAGCCGCGATATTTTGATTTGAGACATTCACCTTCTCTTCCAGAGCATTCAACTGAGGATCGTTGAAGATCTCCCACCATTTCCCGCGGAGCACATCATCTTTCGGCTGCGCCACTTTCCAACCATCGGTATTGGGGAAATCGGAGGGAGTGAGCTCCTTGTATGCCGGAGGAGTTTCCGCGGACGGCGTGTGATACTTTGGACCGACCGTGCATCCCACGAGGAAACAAGACGTCACGGCCAAACATACTGTGGCCTTTAGATGGAAAGGAGTCATGGTCTTATGTACCTCATGATGGCTCCAATTAATCCGCAGCGCTGGGGGCTGGCCCGACACTGCGGTCAAGGATGTCGTGCCGCTTCCCCTGCATCCGGAGCCGCAACCGATCGAACGCCAGATAGACGACCGGCGTTGTATACAGCGTGAGCATTTGACTCAAGATCAGCCCTCCGACAATCGTGATGCCAAGGGGCCGGCGGAGCTCGTACCCCGTGCCCGTCCCTAGCGCGAGCGGAAGAGCACCCAATAGCGCCGCCATTGTCGTCATCAGGATCGGACGGAAGCGCAACATGCACGCTTCAAAAATCGCGTCGCCTGGGTTTTTCCCCTCCTGACGCTGTGCCTGCAGTGCGAAATCGATCATCATGATGGCGTTCTTTTTTACGATTCCGATCAGCAGCACGATGCCAATAATCGAAATAATGTTCAGGTCCTCTTTGAACAGCATCAATGCGAGCATCGCGCCGACGCTCGCAGAGGGCAGAGTGGAGATAATCGTGAGCGGATGGACCAGGCTTTCATACAAGATACCAAGAACGATGTAGACGGCCAGCAGCGCCGTCAAAATGAGCACGGGCTCGGTTCCCAGAGATTGCTGGTAGGCCAGCAGCGTGCCGGCATAAAAGCCTTGTAGGGTGGAGGGCGTGCCGAGCCGCTTTTGCATCTGGCCGATGCTCGACGTGGCGTCGCTCAGCGACACGTTCGGCGCGAGGTTGAACGACAGGGTGACCGAAGGGAATAGGCCCGTATGGTTGATAGCTAGCGGGGTTGTGTTCGCTTGGCTCTTGGCCACTGCGAGCAGCGGAATGCCGCTGCCAGCAGATGTATGGAGGTAAATGTCCTTTAATCCTTCCGGACTCTGCCAATACTGTGGAGCGACTTCCAGAACCACGTAATACTGATTTAACTGAGTATAGATGATGGATACTTCCGATTGGCCGAATGCGCCATACAGCGCGGAGTCCAACGACTGTGTGGTGAAGCCGAGCTTGGCCGCCGTGACGCGGTCATAGTTCAACAGCTCGTCAAGGCCGCCATTCTGCTGGTCTGAGCTCACGTCCTGCAAACCAGGCAGGTGCTTCATCGCATCCAGTATGGTCGGTCCCCATTTAGTAAGGTCCTGCACATTGTCAGATTGGATCGTGTACTGATACAGCGCGTTGCTGGAACGGCCGCCGATGCGTAGATCTTGAACGGCTTGGAGGAACGCGGAGGCCACGGGCAAACGGTTCAATTGGGGGCGCAGGCGGTCAATAATCTGAGTGGCGCTGACGTTGCGCTCCGCCAACGGTTTGAGCGCAATATACAGGCTTCCGGTATTTGTGGCCCCGTTGCCACCGCTAAAGGCAATCACGTTTGCTACGGCAGGATCACTCTTGATCACGCGGCCGATCCGCTGAACGGAGTCATCCATTGCCGGGAAGGAGGCGTCCTGCGACCCTCGCACTGCACCGGTGATCGATCCCGTGTCCTCCTCCGGAAAAAAGCCCTTGGGTATCTTGATGATCAGCACCACATTGAGCGCGATGGTGAGGAAGAGGACGATGAGGGTCGGGGTCGGATGGTCCAGAACCCAGTGCAAGCTGCTCCGATACAAAGACAGAACCCAGTCAAAGAACCTTTCTCCCGCCATATAGATGCGGCCATGTTTTTCCGCGCGCTCGTTCTTCAGCAAGTAGGCACACATCATTGGCGTGGTGGTCAACGAAACGACCATGGACACGACAATGGCCGTCGAGAGGGTAACGGCAAATTCGCGGAAGAGACGGCCGACGATCCCGCCCATCAGCAGAAGAGGGATAAAGACGGCGATGAGCGAAATGCTGATAGTGAAGACGGTGAACCCGATTTCTTCCGCGCCCTTCAAGGCCGCAGCAAAGGGCCTCACGCCGCTCTCCAGATGGCGCGCGATATTTTCCATCACAACAATCGCATCATCGACCACAAATCCCGTTGAAATAGTCATGGCCATGAGGGAGAGGTTGTCGAGGCTATATCCGAGCAGATACATCACCGCGAACGTACCAACGAGCGAGACCGGTACAGCCACGCCCGGAATCAGCGTGGCTCGGCCATTGCGCAGGAAGACAAACACCACGACGATGACCAGGCCGATGGAAATCAGTAGCGTCCTCTCGACGTCGCTGACGGAGGCGCGGATGGTTGTCGTGCGATCAAGGACGATGGTGGTTTCGATGCCGAGCGGAACAGTTGCCTGGATGGACGGAAGTTGCGCGCGGATGCGATCGACAGTCTCAATGATGTTGGCGCCGGGCTGGCGGAAGATGATGACCGTAACCGAGCGCTTGCCGTTCAAATAGCCGGCCGCGCGTACGTTCTGCACGGAGTCCGTGACCTGCGCCACATCGGACAAGTGAATTGCCGCTCCGTGGCTATAACCGACAATGAGCGGCTCATAATCGTCCGCGTGCGAGATCTGGTCGTTCGCAACGATGTCCGCGGTTTCGTCGCCGTCAGAGATCTGGCCTTTGGCCAGGTCGGAGTTCTGCAGGCTTAGCACGGACTGCAAGTTCCCAACGGTAAGTCCGTAGTGAGCCAATTGCGTGGGATTCGCATCCACGCGCACGGAAGGAAGAGCGCCGCCTCCGACTGTGACTTGCCCCACGCCTTGTATCTGCGCCAACTTCTGCTCGATGACGGTGGAGGCTTCGTCGTACATTTTATCGGGGCCGTATTTGTCCGATGTAAGGCCGAGGATCATGATCGGTGCATCAGCCGGATTGACCTTTCGATAGGTCGGATTGGACGGCATGTTGGCCGGCAGATAGGTTCGCGCCGCGTTGATGGCGGCCTCCACATCTCGCGCCGCGCCGTCAATGTCGCGGCTCAGGTCAAACTGAATGGTGATCGATGTGCTGCCAAGCGTGCTTGCGGAGGTCATCTCCGTCACACCTGCAATATGACCGAACTGCCGCTCCAGGGGAGTGGCGACAGAGGACGCCATAATGTCGGCGCTGGCTCCCGGCAAGCCTCCATTCACCGTAATCGTTGGAAAGTCAACCTCTGGGAGGGGCGATACGGGCAGGACCTCAAAGGCAATCGCTCCGGCAAGAGCGATTGCCACCGTGAGTAGCGTCGTAGCCACCGGCCGGCGAATGAAGGGTGATGAGATGTTCATGCCGGCCCCGCCAGTTCCCCGCCTTCCGTTTCCGGCTTGTTTGACGGGTGCGAAAAGCGCCGTCCCAAATTGTCAAAAAAAATGTAGATGACGGGCGTGGTGTAAAGCGTGAGCGCCTGGCTCATCAGCAGTCCGCCCACCATGGCAATGCCCAGCGGCCTGCGCAACTCGGAACCGAAACCAGTTCCGAGCGCCAGCGGTAGCCCAGCCAGCAGCGCAGCCATCGTAGTCATCATGATGGGGCGGAAACGGAGTAGGCAGGCTTCGTAAATTGCATCCGTCGCGTTCTTTCCGTGCTTCCGCTCGCCTTCCAGGGCGAAGTCGACCATCATGATGCCGTTCTTTTTCACGATACCGATCAGCAGCACGATGCCAATGATGGCGACCACGCTTAAATCCTGGTGAAAGAGAAGCAGCGCTAAGAAAGCACCAACGCCCGCTGATGGCAGCGTGGAGAGAATCGTGATCGGGTGGACAAAACTTTCATACAAAACACCAAGGACGATATACACGGTGACCAGCGCGGCGAGAATGAGCAACGGCTCATTGGCCAACGAATTCGTGAAGGACGCCGCGGTGCCTTGAAAACCAGCCTGCACACTGGGCGGCATGTGTAAGTCTTTCTGCGCCTTGTTGACTGCCGTAATAGCGTCGCCTAGTGCGGCATTCGATGCGAGATTGAACGAAACCGTGATAGCCGGAAATTGACCCTGGTGACTAATGGAGAGCGACTCTGTCGTGTTCTCAAAATGCGAAAAAGCGCTAAACGGCACGGCGCTGCTTGTGGCGGAACTGGTAACGCCAGCGGAATTGGCTCCCTTGCTGGATACCGCCGTGGTGGCGCTCGCCGAAAGCGTGTTCGCGGGAGGAGCAAGGGTATTTGCCGCCGGAGTGTACAGTGCGGAAGTCGTTAGCGCATTGGACCCGGCGGAAGACGCTCCGGAGGAAGCGAATGAAGAAGTTGCCCCGGTACCGTTTGCGCCTGCAGACGCATTGGACTGGATGTAGAGGTGGTTCAGCTTGTTGGGGTCCAGTTGAAACTGCGGCTGACTCTCAAGAACAACGTGGTACTGATTCACTTGAGTGTACATCGTGTTAATCTGCCTCTGGCCGAAGGCATCATACAGAGTGTTATCGATTGTCGACGGTGCGATGCCAAGTCGCGAGGCTGTGGCCCGGTCGATCACCAGAGATACAGCAAGGCCTCCCGTTTGCTGATCGGTGGCGACGTCCTCCAACTCCGGCAACTGCTTTAGCCGGGCGACGAAACGGTTGGTCCAGTCATCCAATTCATTCGCATCGGGATCTTCGAGCGTGTACTGGTATTGCGTGCGGCTCACCCGATCATCCACCGTAATGTTCTGCACGGGTTGCATAAACAGCTGTATTCCCTGAACCTGGTCGAGAGTTGACTTGAGTCGGCGGATTACGTCTGACGCGCTGATCTTGCGCTGGGCGAGCGGCTTTAGATTAATCGACATTCTGCCGCTGTTCGTCGTCGTATTTGTTCCGTCAGCGCCGATGAATGATGAGAGGCTCTCAACGGCTGGGTCCTTCAAAACCATCTTTGCAAGTTCTTGCTGCTTCTCCGCCATGGCCTTCGAGCCGATCGTCTGCGGCGCCTGTGAGATGCCCTGGATGACACCCGTGTCCTGTACCGGGAAGAAGCCTTTGGGAATGATAATGTAAAGGAAAACCGTTAGTAGAAGTGTAGCCAATGCCACGAATAGTGTGATCGTTTGGAATCGAAGGACAAACTTCAGTGTGCGGCCATAGAACCCAATCATCCCCTCGAAAGCGCGCTCCGTAGCTCGATAGACGCGCCCCTGCTGTTCTTTTGACTCGCGGCGCAAGATTCGCGCACTCATCATGGGTGTGAGGGTCAGGGAGACCACGGCCGAAACGACGATCGTGACCGCAAGCGTTACCGCAAACTCGCGGAACAGGCGCCCCACTACGTCGCCCATGAACAACAGGGGAATCAGCACGGCGATGAGTGACACGGTCAGCGAGAGAATCGTGAAGCCGATTTGCTCCGCACCTTTAAGCGCCGCTTCCATGGGTGGATCACCGGCTTCGATGTACCGCGAGATGTTTTCGATCATCACGATGGCATCGTCCACAACGAAGCCGGTGGAGATGGTCAGCGCCATCAGCGATAGGTTATCCAGGCTATACCCAAGAACATACATCGCTGCGAAGGTGCCAATGAGTGACAGCGGCACAGCCACACTCGGGATAATGGTGGCATAGAGACTTCGCAAGAAGAGGAAGATGACCAGGACGACGAGTCCGATCGTCAACATCAATTCGAACTCCACGTCGGAAACCGACGCTTCGATGGCGGTCGTAAGATCGGTGAGGGTGGTCACCTGAATGCCCGCAGGCAGATTGGCCTCCAGCTGCGGCATGAGTCCCTTGATGCTCTTGACCACGCTGATCGTGTTTGCGCCAGGCTGGCGTTGCACATTCAGGATGACCGCGGGAGTTTGATTCATCCACGCTGCCTGATTGTTGTTCTCTACGCCATTTACGATGCTTGCGACGTCGGTGAGCATCACCGGCGCACCGTTACGGTATGCAACCACAACGCTCCGATAGTCGGTGCTGTTGACCAGCTGATCATTGGCATCGATCTGGTAATCCTGGCGCGGCCCATCGAAATTGCCTTTGGCGGCGTTCACACTGGCCTGTGTCAGCGCAGTGCGAAGGTCTTCCAGATTGATGCCATACGAAGACAGAGCTGTGGGGTTGGCTTGAATGCGGACCGCGGGCTTTTGGCCGCCGCTGATGGTTACAAGACCGACCCCGTTGAGCTGTGAAATCTTTGGCGCAAGACGCGTGTCCACAAGATCCTCGACTTGGGAAAGCGGCGTGGAATTTGAGGTAATGGCCAAGGTGAGGACAGGGGCATCGGCCGGATTCGTCTTACTGTAGATCGGCGGCGCGGGCAGAATAGACGGCAAAAGACTCTGCGACGCGTTGATGGCAGATTGCACCTCTTCCTCGGCTACATCAATCGCCAGAGTGAGATTGAATTGCAGCACGATAACGGAAGTACCGCCAGAACTGGTGGAAGTCATCTGGCTCAAGCCCTGCAATTCGCCAAATTGACGCTCCAGTGGCGCCGTCACCGTCGTCGCCATAACGTTCGGGCTTGCACCGGGATAGAACGTGAGCACCTGAATGGTCGGATAATCGACTTCCGGCAATGCGGAGACAGGCAGTTGTGTGTAGCCAACAAGACCGACTAAGAGGATCGCAGCCATCAGCAAAGCGGTCGCGACTGGCCGCAAGATAAACGGACGAGACGGACTCACGGGGCGCTGCTCCCGCCCGTGGCGGCCGGAGCCGGGGTGGTCGAAACGACGACCGCAACGTTGTCCTGCAATTTATCGAAACTGCTGTTGGCGACGACATCCCCAGGGTTAACGCCCTCCACCTGCGTCACACCGCCGTCTGTAACTCCCAGTTTCACGCTGCGCATATGAGCAAAATTGTTTTGAATCACATATACGAAGGATGCTTGGCCATTTTGTTGAATGGCCGATGCCGGAATGAGCGTCACTCCCTGCAAGGTATTCACTAACAGGCGGGTGTTTACGAACTGGTTCGGGAAGAGTGCATCGTTTTTGTTGTCGAAGAGCGCTCTCGCTTTTACGGTTCCAGTCGTTGTGTCAATCTGGTTGTCGAGCGTCAATAGCACCCCGCTTGCAATCTTCGTCTGCGCAGTGCGATCAAAGGAATCGACGGTGAGTTTTGCCTTCTTTTGCAGGCGCGCTTCGACCTGGCCCAGGCTGTCTTCCGGTATCGTGAAGATTACAGTGATGGGCTCGAGCTGCGTAATGACCGCGAGTGTTGCGGTTCCGGAAGACTGCACCACATTGCCCGGATCCACGAGCCGTAAGCCCACTTGGCCGGCAATCGGAGCAGTGATATGGCAGTAGTCGATTTGAATCTGGTCAAATTGCACCGTTCCCTGGTCGTTTTTTACCGTCCCATCGTCCTGCAATACGAGCTTTTCCTGGTCATCCAAGATTTGCTTTGCAATGGCATTGCGTGCCCACGCGGCGCGGTATCGTTCAAGGTCCAACTGCGCTTGGGCGAGCAAATTCTCGTCTCGCTCCAGCGTACCCTGGGCTTGCAGAAGCACCGCGCGGTACGGACGCGAATCGATTTCAATCAGCGGATCACCCTTAGTCACCCGCTGACCCTCCGTATACTGAACGGCAACGACCAGTCCATTCACTTGGCTGGCAATTGAGTCGGTATAGACCGGAGTGACCGTGCCGATCGAGTCGAGATAGACGCCAATGTTGCCCTTTTGAGCCGTAGCGGTCGTCACAGTGACCGCCGGCGCCGCGTCGGAACGCGCCGCAACGGCGGCTTTTTGCGTGGCCTCACGGTGTCGCAAAAGCAAGAATCCGCCCACAATAAGAACCACAGCAATCGCGGAGAGCCAGACCCACCGGTGCCGCTTTGTGCGAGGAGGATGTTCGAAAGACGGTTCTGGAGTCTTAGTGCCATTCGGAATATTGGGCATAGCTTTGAAAGACGGCACTCATCCTTGTTTGGGTTTCATTGAACATCTCTGTTGGGCCGCGGAGTATGGCGAAGATAGCTGGCCTAAAATGTCGTGATGAAACAATTGTTCCCCCTTCACCGATCAGGCTCTCACCCGGGCCCATTTGATGCGCGCACCAAGACACGCGGTTTGGGCAACAACGGGAATTTATTCGGGCGGGTGCCCCTAGCGTGCGTCCGGGGCAACCGTTATGGCCAACGGAACCGAACCCATCGGGAACCTAAGAGCGAGCGGTACGATTCGGCGAACTGTCTCTTCTTTCGAAATTCAACGACTCGGTAGGGCACCCGAGAAACTGCAGCCCACTTCTTCCCTTCCACTAGTCTCTCGCTATCTCTGGTTGATTCTGACGCACGAGGATGTCGAATTGTGGGCGGCAATTCCGATATTCCTGCCGGCAAGCGATTCCGGGGGTCACAATTGGCGGCTGGTCGCGGGGGAAGTGGAAAGTCGACGCTTGGTTGGTTTCGTCGGTTTCGCCGCACCTTCGCACTTCATTGGCAGTGGGAGCGCCCTACCTGGAAGGCTGCCGCCATCGGAGAAGATTTCGCGACGCCTGAATGGGCCGGGGAGCAGACCACCGTTGAAGCAATGCAGTTCGGGGGGGCACCCCTCCCGGGCGGCGCTTCAAAGTAACAAAAACGATTAGCCAAATCGAGATTTCCAGCCCAAAATCTGCATCGAATGTCCCCCACGGCGATCTAAAGCCCAGTGGAGAAGTCATGAACGCCCGGTGGTCTCATTGAATGTGGATCTTACGGCCCGTCCGAAAGCGTATGAAGCATGAAGTGCGCGGGATGCTGGCCCAGGGGAGCCACAGCGTCATCAACGTGTACATGCTGAGTGAGCACCGGCCGGACGCGATGCCGTTGACTTACCCCGACGCTGGCCATGGCTCGCTTTTTCAAGTTCATGAATCAGTCGTGAAACAAGCTTCGTGATTTATTGATTCGCGAAAGTGATGGCCCTAATGAATCAGGAGAGAGGGCGCGGATTGCAATTCCATTGTATGCGCGTTTCCAGTTTGAAGAGTCGGTTGACCCGGTGTAGATTCTTCCTGATTTGCGCGATCCAAAAGGAAGGGCTTTGTCCACGGCATGCGGTCGGACTACGATGAAGTTTCCTCGGCAGCGCCGCACCAACAACCCGCAGCCAGGGAGGCTCCCTTGAGGTTGAGTTGCTCACCCCGCCGCTTGTTCCTGTTCGCCGCAGTCCTGTCGTGCGGAATAACCACGTCCATGGCGCAAAATGGTCCCACCGCTATTCCGAGTCCGGGCCAAGCTATACCCGGAACGCAGGGAACGAGCCCATTTTCCTCGAGCGTGCCAGCGGTGCCGGTTCCAGGTGTGCTGCCGATTTCGTTGCAGGACGCCATCGACCGCGGACTGAAACAAAATCTCGGACTGCTCCTTTCGAATACGGACATCAGCTCGGCCCGCGGACAGCGATGGGAAGAATTGAGCGCGCTCTTGCCGCATGCGGCGGCGGCGCCCAGCTTAGTGGATTCAGAAATCAACGTCGCTCAGCTTGGTCTTACCAGTGTTGGCGGAATCAAAATACCGCCATCCGTCGGGCCGTTCTCTTATTTTGACGCCCGCGTCAGCGTGACCCAGTCTTTATTTGATTGGAAGTCGATCAACGCTACTCGCGCAGCGAGCCAGAGCTTGAAGTCCGCCGACTATAGCTATAAAGACGCGCGCGATCTCGTGGTACTCGCCGTGGGCTACGTGTATTTCCAGGCCATCGCCGACGAGGCCCGCATCGAAACGGCGCAAGCACAAGTTGAGACGGCGCAAGCGCTCTACGATCAAGCAACGGACCAAGTGACTGCAGGCACCTCGCCCGCGATCGATGGGCTGCGCGCCAACGTAGAGCTGCAGACCCGCCAGCAGCAGTTGATTCAAGCCAAGAACGACTTCGCGATCCAAAAGCTGACCGTAGCGCGTGTGATCGGCTTGGCTCCCGGGCAGGAATTCGAATTGACGGACAAGTCGCCGTACCAGCCGTTCGACGGCATCACCGTTGATGAGGCTTTGAAACGCGCATACGCTTCGCGTTCCGATTACCAAGCAGCTATGACCGACATCCGCGCAGCCGAATTCTCACGGAAGGCCGCGGTGGCCGGCTATTTTCCGGCGCTTGCCTTTAACGCGGACTACGGCACGGGAGGATCGCATATCTCCACGGCGACCCCGGTGTTCGACGTTCGTGGAACGCTAACGATTCCCCTTTTTCAAGGAGGCAGCGTTCACGGTGACATCTTACAGGCCGATGCGAGACTCGAGCAGAGCCAAGAAAGGCTGGACAATCTCCGCGCGCAGATCGACTCCGACGTTCGCGCCGCGCTGTTGAACCTGCAGTCGTCGGCGGATCTTGTCAACGTGGCGCGCAGCAACATTGATTTGGCCGAAGCGACGCTGGCTCAGTCAAGGGATCGGTTCAGTGCGGGAGTCACGGACACCGTAGAAGTCGTGCAGTCGCAAGAAGCGGTAGCGAGCTCGCATGAACAATACATCTCGAGTGTGTACAGCAACAACCTTGCAAGGATCGCCCTGGCTCGCGCTGTGGGCGACGCCGAAGAAGGCGTCAAGGAATATTTCAAAGGACAATAAACATGGCGGACGAGAACCCCTCCCGTTCGATGCCTGATGCAGGCAAAGAATCACCCATTGAGCCGTCTCCCTCGCTGAACACAGTGTATGCCCCGCCGGCATACCATAGGCCGAAGCGATGGCGAAACATCGTGATTGTGATCGCCATCTTGGTGGTAGTGCTCGGCGGGGTGTTTCTGTGGCGCTACTTGAGCAGTTATGAATCGACCGACGACGCCCAGGCGGATGTTCACCTGTATCCAGTCAGTGCGCGTATCTCGGGCTATGTGGCGAAGGTCAACGTGGAAGATAACCAGTGGGTACAGGAAGGCACCGTTCTGGTAGAGATCGACCCGAAGGACTATGAGGTCGCGGTTGCGCAGGCGCAAGCGAACCTGACAAGCGCCGAAGCAACAGCTCAATCGCTGAATATCACGGTTCCGATTACTTCCGTGAACACTTCGAGCCAGCTAAAATCGACTGCGTCGGACATCGAAAATGCGACCGCGGGAATCACCGCCGCCGAGAGGCAGCTGATCGCCGCCCATGCGCAACTCGAAGAAGCACAGGCCAACGATGTAAGGGCGCAGGACGATCTCCGCCGCTACAAGCTCCTCGTCGACAAACGGGAAGTAGCCGAGCAGGTCTACGATCAGGCATTGGCTGCGGCCAAGTCCAGCACAGCGGCAGTGGCGGCAGCCGGCGCCAATGAGTCCGCTGCGCAACAATTCGTAGAACAGGCCAAGAGCCGGGCGGTCGAAGCCGATGCGAATCACGAATCCGCGGAGACTGGACCGCAGCAGGTATCGTCCACCCGGGCGCGCGTGCGTGCGGCGATCGCCGACGTCGAACAAAGGCGCGCGCTCCTCGAACAGGCCGAGTTGAACCTCCAATACACCAAGATCGTTGCGCCGGTCGCGGGGGAAGTGAACAAGACGGTGGTTGTCGGGTTGAACGTTCAAGCAGGACAACAACTCCTCACCGTAGTTCCTCTCGATCAAGTGTGGGTCACCGCAAATTTCAAAGAGACGCAGCTGAAGCACATGCGAGTCGGGCAGAAAGCCGAAATCCATGTGGACTCGACTGGCCAAACCTTTGCGGGCCACGTGGACAGCATCGCGGGAGCCACCGGTCCGCTGTTCAGTCTGTTTCCCCCGCAGAATGCCACCGGCAACTACGTCAAAATCGTGCAACGTGTTCCGGTGAAGATCGTTCTCGATCCCGGAGAGAATCGCGATCGCCAGCTCCGGCCCGGCATGAATGTGGTACCGGACATCATTCTCCAATGAGCACCGCCGCTCTAGCGCTAGACCGCGACATCTGGCGGCCCAAAGCCAATCCCTGGCTGATCGCCGTTGTCGTCGCCTTGGCAGCCTTCATGGAGGTTCTCGATACCAGCATCGCCAACGTAGCCCTGCCGTACATGGCCGGAAATCTCGGCGCCAGCAACGACGAAAGCACCTGGGTTCTCACGTCCTATCTCGTCTCAAACGCCATCGTCTTGCCGATCAGCGGCTGGCTCGCCGGCGCTTTGGGACGAAAACGCTTTTTCATGATTTGCGTGACCGTGTTTACGGTGAGTTCTTTTCTTTGCGGAGTGGCCCCAAGTCTCGGATTTCTTCTTTTCTTCCGCGTTTTGCA
>Ga0207039_1029_pt2 | contig 44959 bp, 35 predicted proteins | sample Alteio_BWMinCont_74_FD_153264 | JGI IMG/M metagenome (GOLD analysis project Ga0207039, IMG submission 153264) | Enriched cells from forest soil in Barre Woods Harvard Forest LTER site, Petersham, Massachusetts, United States -... | ecosystem: Environmental > Terrestrial > Soil > Temperate forest >... | reverse complement strand
CCGTCTTAAAGATATCAATCGTCAGATTAACGCTAATATTACCAATACCGAATTAAGATTACGAAATCTAAAAGAAGCTCGGGAGCTTGTGAGCAGAAATCCATCCACCCTCAATGATCGCCAGAAAAAAGTCTTACAGCAATTTAGAGGAAGCAATCCTTCCTTCGATGAATTGGAAAAGCGCCAAGCCCAAGTATTAGCCAGCTGGAGACACTTTAAAGACGTAGTGGCCTCATCACAAGCTGAAACTAATCAACGCCATAGCCACCGCTGATCCCAATTACTTCAAATGTTAGCTAGGCACCAGGCAGCTTTTAGAGAAAATTGAGACAAACTAATATCATTCTTCATTTCCAGCACTTTTACGAAATCCAGCTGCGCTGAGGTATAGGAAAAACATTACGTTTGTTTCTATCTAGTGCTTGACAACAACTTAGCGCAGCTGCGCTAAGTTCTGCCAAGTTCTTTTGCGGCAATGATTTTGGTTAGTTGTCATTAATTTATTCCTGAAGAAATTTCGGTGCATCCGCTCGAAGCTGAACAGATATTGGTTTCCAAGTATATTTACTTCCAAACAAAATTGATCTTAAAAATACTTGTCAAGATATAACTACAGTTATCAATTGATTTAGCTTATAGTGTCTCTTACTTCTCTCTTTTTGAGGAAACCTCACCAGCAAAGCTATATTGAAAAACAGAGGATTATTGCTTTTCGCTGGTAGGAACCAGTCTAAGAGACTTGCCGGCGCATTCTAGCTGGTAACCAGTATTCTCCAATGGGCCCGAACCCAAAAAAAAGAAAGGGGGTTCATATGGAGGCTCAGGCAATTGAGGAATGGCGGTCTCAGGGTTGGCCTGAGGCGTGGCTGATCACATTTTTAAGCGAAGCAACAACAGATGAGCTGGATGAAGTATCGCGGCGGCTGTTCGCTCAGATGGTTAGCATGCGGAGGCCGACACAATCCCCCGACAATGCCGAAGTTCTTCGGCTGGCAGCAATGGCTGCCATCTGTCAAAACTACTCCGCCGTAGCTCCGGTTGTGAGGCAAATCGAGGATATGATTTCTTGGTTGCCGGCACAGCAAAGCAAAATCAATAATCATTTGGCAACGGCCGTCCGGCAAGACTTGGAACAAATGAGGCACCGGATTGCCTTTATCCGTGCCCGATTAAAGGCGGCTTTGGCCTATCAACAGGCCGCCCGCCATGTAGCTTCGGCAACAGGATTCCAGTCCTCAAAAGTCGAAGCTTTTATGCGACGTTCGCAAAACCTAGCCCGGCTAGACGTACCCGCCTGGGCGAAGAAAACCGAACAGCGCTTGCGCAAGATGAGCAGGCTTCTTTCCTCAGGATGAGAATTTACTGTCTTTCCAGCGTCTCCATTCCATTTTTCAAGAAGGAATACCGACATGAGAGAAGCGATCCTGACAACACTCGGTGATTTGATGGTTGAGTGCGACATGATCGATCAGCCTGTCCTTCCTCTAGACGATCTTGCAGCAATGGGCCTAGCCCAATTCGATTCAATCGACCTCACCGGTCTCTGCTATCGCATCGGCCGGCAGTGGGGGATAAACATCGCGGGATGGCCAGAACACCTCAGACAGAAGTTGTTCGACTTCTCCCAGGACCAAGTAAATGTTCCGGAACCCACGGTTGGTGATCTGGCAGATTTGGTGGTTGAGGTAACCACCAGATCTGGCTCAGATTCGGGTGCCGACTCTCCCAAGCGCTCTGTTGCTCCCGGAATGGGTCCTTTCTCAAACCCATGAGGACGGGAAGCGGGGAAGCCCAAGGTGGGGCGACAGTCAATCAGCAATGACTGGCTGTCGCCCTCCGAGATTTTTGTTTTTCTTTGCTTTCAATCTTGTAGAAGATATAATCTTTAGAGAAAAATAAGTTAATGCTTACTGCTTACCTTTCAATGAATCAATTACTGCTTGTTCGCGGGCAATTTCTTCTTTTGTGCCTGTTTTAGTGAGTATGTCTAAAAGCAATTCATGTGTTTGCAAAAGCGCCGGATACAAATCAAGCGCTTTGTTGTACGTGGTCAATGCACCCTTTAAGTCACCCTGGGCTGTTTGTGCTCTACCTAAAAGCAAATAGGCATCAACGTGATAGGGATCTATTTCTAAGGATTTGTTAGCGCCTTCAACAGCCAATGCGGCTGGTTGACCAGGTTCCGAGGGGACCGATTGACTTACAGGTAGCTTAGAAACTTGTTTCATAGCAATATTGCCCAATAAAACGTAAGCACGAAAAGCACGACTATTTACGCCAATGGCATTATTAGCATTTCTTTCAGCCCTGAGAAAATCGCCTTTAGCGTAAAGAACTTCTCCTAATTGACAGTAAGCATCTGATTTCGGTGATTTATCTTTTTCACAAATATCCATTGCTTTTTGCGCTGTCTTTTCGGCATTGTACGTATCGCCTTTGCCCAGATAAGCTTGCGAAAAGCAAATCCAATAAAAAGGAGAATTAATTGTTTTAAGCCCATTTGCATCTTTTGTATTGGCTATTTCTTTCAACAAGACTAACGCTTCGTCGTAACGCCTACCACGCAATAAAGTATCTATGTAATTTATTTTTTGGCTATTTTTTTCTTCAGATGAAAGACTGTTATAAGTTTCAACTAACTGTTTGAAGCTCTCTTTGCTCAAGTCTCTTAATACTACGGCTTGTGCAGACATAAATTTATTAAGGCCGGTAGTAGCGGGATTTTTGTCCATATCAATCACAGCCATAAACTGTGAAGCAGCATCAGCATATCGCCCTTCCTTGAAAAGCAATGTCGCCAATCCTCTAATAATTTCTACGCGTGTAGGTGGCACAGTTGAATCAATTGGTTGTGTGAGCTGATGCAAAGCAAGCGCCGTCACAAAAGCTGCTTCTGCTTTCAAATAATCATCCATTTGTGCATCGCAACTTCCCAAAGCGACTAAGTTAGCAGACGAGTTTGGGTTTATATTGAGCGCCCGGGTATATTCTTTGGCTGCCCCTTCATAATCTTTTTTTGTTATTAACAAAGCAGCGATTTTTGTATGTGGTTCAGCATCATTAGGATTTAGATTAGCAGCGTCCTTATACGCATCAATGGCTTTATCTAATTGTTCTGCAGCAGCATAGGCATCCCCCAAATGTATTTTAATCGGCTCGCTTTTAGGAAATTTAGCCACGCACTTATTCAATTCGGTTAGCAAATCATCAAATTTACCAATTTGTATGGATAATTTGGTGAGCTCAGAAATAGCCGCAATGTTTTGCGGGTTGGTCTCAATTGCTTGCTTTAGACTGGCAATAGCCTCATCTTGCTGCCCATTTTCTAATTGTAATGCTGCTAAGAAAAATAAATCAGTTGATTTATCCGCACTATGAGCAACGGCCCTTTTTTGTGTATTAATAGCATCTTCGAGCTTACCTTCTTTTTGCAAGAGGAAGGCTAACTGGCGGTAATACTGTGTATTATCTGCATCTAAAAGAATCGCTTTTTTTAATTGTTGTGCTGCTTCGCTGAGACGCCATTGCTGTATATAGATCTCGGCTAATTGGCAATAATTAGCACTATTGCGCGGGCTATGAAAAATGGCTTGTTTGGCAATATCGATTGCTTGATCATATTCGCTACTCGCTATGTGCAAATTGATCAGTGCGGTGCTCGCCTCGTTAAGCTTTGGTTCAATAGCCAATGCTTTACTATAGTTTTCTTTTGCTTCGCTAAATTGATGCAGCCATTTCTCTTGTAAAAAAGCAATAGTGCGATAACCCCAAGCAAAATCAGGAGCCAATTCAACGGCTCTTTTTGTGTAGCCAATGGCCACCTGCGGCTTACCTTGTTTACCGGAAAGAGTGGCAAAAGCATAATTGACGAAAGCATCATTCATAGCTGAAGCAGGAATTTTTTGCAGCTCTTTGTCAGCCAGGTCTAATTTTTTATCGCACAAGTAAGCGAATGTCTTTATTAGAGTTAGATTAATATCAATATCAGTTGAAGGTACAGCGCAAGTGTATGTGCCTACCCCCCCTTTATGTACAGGCGGCGTGCCTGAATTCCCCGCAGTAGGACTCAAAGTATAAGAATTAGCCAGTTGATTTAAATCATCGCATTTTTGCAAGTAAAGATAAGCAAAGGCAAGCCAAGCAGAAGATCTAGTAACTTTGGCTGAGCTGACTTTAGCAGACAATTTATTTGCTAAGTCAGCAAATCGTCCCTGATTAACTAAGCGCAAGTCAATAGCGCTTAGTCCTAATCCTCTGATATAAATCTGTCCTTTGGGAAATTCACCCGCTGCAACGACACTTGTGCTTTCACTTGCCTCGGGTTTAGGAGGGTTTATCGTGATGCATAAACCGTTCAACGTACAATAAACGACAGCGCCAAGCGACAAGCCAGCAATCAAACTAAATTTGTTTTCCAGATATTTGGGGCGCTCATTGCTGACTGTATTTTTGACGTTCAATCATTCTCTCCTACTTACATTTAAACGTAACTAATCATAAGGCATTTAGATTATTGCAACAATATCCTCGCTTGCTTCGCTTTCGCCCGTTTTCCTAGACACCTGTACACCACTCAAGCTGATGCATTATGCAGATATCTATCCATCTAAACAAGCGGATTAGTGTTTGATTTTGCATTATTGCAGCAAAGAGTAAAATTTTGTGCGCACAAAGTGCTTACATATGGTAAAATATAGAGATTAATCATAAGGAAATTGCCTATGAGCAGCTCGGCAAATAGCAAGAGACGAGAGACAAACCTGAACATTCGTGTCACGGCTCAACAGAAGCAAATTATTGCTCAAGCTGCCCAGCTTAAGCAAACAACAGTTAGCAATTTTGTATTGGAACAGGCTTATGAGGCCGCCCAGGACGTTGTCCTTGAGCAACGTCATTTCAACCTCTCAGACGATCAATGGAAAACCTTTTGTGATGCTCTTGAAGCAGCACCGCGCGGGTACCCAAGACTGCGAAAACTTCTGACCGAACCCGGCGTATTCGATAAGAACCAATAATGGAAAGGCCCTGTTCCCTTAAGCCTGGACATAATGTCGATAGCTTCGATTGTGGAGAAGCAGCACTAAATACCTACCTTCACAAACATGCGCTTCAAAGTCAGCGTAGCTATGGCACGGTCACTTACGTGACGTTGTCGGACAATACGGTAGTTGGGTATTACACATTACTGTATGGTTCAATCGCTCGTGAAAATGTACCGGAGCGCATGACCAAAGGACTTGGGGGTTACGCAGCTATTCCAGTAATCATCCTGGCTAGGCTTGCTATAGACCATTCAATGCAAGGCAAAGGGCTAGGCAAAGGACTTTTAAAGGATGCCCTTTATAGGGCTTCTAGCGCATCGCACTTAGCCGGACTGAGAGCCTTTGTTATTCACGCTAAGGATGATAAGGCGAAAGCCTTCTATGAACAATACGATTTCGAGCCTCTACCTAGAGATCCGCTACATCTCTACAGGCTTATGTCGGACATCGAGCGCGAGCTTGATTAGCGCGCCGTAGATATTTCTAATACTAAGTTGAGCTAATTGTAAAGCACCAATTAATGCCGGAAATCGCATAAGAAATAAGTCATAAAACTTGCGCCTTTCGCAGAAATGCGATCGCCACCGTCCAGTTACTTTCAGGTGCGTTTCCTCAATATACGGCAGCTCGCCTATCTGAGGAAATATGGCTTACAGAATTGGTCTTCCCAGGGGTGGGCTCTTAGCAGTATCCACCGGATGCCTGATATGAAGGGCGCAAATGATGTCTTTGAGTTCCATGCTCTGACATCCGAGCAGTTGGAATATTCCTTGGATAGTTGGCGACGGGAATTCAGGACGGACGGGTATATCGCGACCCAAGAACACAGTTGGATGGACAAGATTGGTGCCGGCAGCTGTTTCACTTTCGGGTTGGCACCTAATCTTTCCTCGTCCAGGCGCAACTGGGGCTGGAAGACCACGTTAACTTGAGAGCGAAGGCGGGCGTGTTGTCGCGGTAAGCACGCCGGAAACAATCTCAGCTCGACGGTAAACTATTGGAGAATCAGTGCGAGTAGCCCAGGGCAATAAATGGTTGCTGCCCTGGGCTATTTCTGTTTTTTTTGTGATCATATTTCTTTTTTAATTAAGTCTGTTCTGATGCAGATTTAATTATCGCAGCCGGGACTATATTCACAGATTTCTCACGACAGGATGTTTTAATCTAGCAAACAGCAAAATTTGGGAATGTCGTGATAAAAGTGTCTAAACCCAGTTGTTTTTGCAGGATTCTAATTGAAAGGAGTAAACTCGCATGAGTAATGACGGATCGGCTATAAATGATCAGCGATCTGACGCCGGTAATATTCAAGGATCCGAAGAGAAATTAGGGGAGCAAATAATTCTGTCCCCAGAAGATCAGGCTATCTATAGAGTTGCGATGCAAACTGGAAAGACCTCCCAAAAAGAACTCGAAAATAAAGCCGCAGTAAAATCAGAAAGCACTGCTGAAAAAGACAGCTCTTCCACAAATATTCATAGAAATGCTCAAGATATTTTATCAATGATAAAAAAAGGAATGGATAGTGAAGGGAATCTCAATCCCGCTACTCGTGAAAGTATTGCTAAACAATTCAAACAATCGCCTGATCCAAGGGCGCTAAAGGACGAACTTAATACATTAGCAAAAGATAGCGGGATTGTTGCTTCGTACGATCATGATGCATTGGTTGCGTGCAAGTTTGACAAAAATTTAACTGGATACGATCGTCTTCCAATAGAATCCATGAAAAATCACCGCAGTACTGCTACGAAAGGAGAAATAAGCCAAGCGGTTGATTTTCTAAATAAATTGAATGGTAGTGATTCACGCAGGATTGTGCCATCTGATCAAGAGTTACCTCAAAAGACAAAGGATGAAGGTAAACAGCTACTTAGTAATTTATTTAGCAAAGAAAGAGATCCTAACGCTTTAGCATCAAGGATGAATAGACAATTAGATAGTAACCACCGCGTTCGGTACGAACATAGTATCAACATTAAAGTTAGAAACAGTGAAGAGATTTCAGGCTTTCGTCATAATAGAATAGACATTGATGATAGAAAATAATCTGTAGGTTTGTGCGTGTATTCTGCTGCTCGAATTTTGCCTAATACAGCGCCAGATGTTTCATTTGGCTGGAAACGCTGATTCTCTAGGCACTAACCTGATTCAAATAAACTTAGTTGTTGCATCTCATCAAAAGAAACAGCGTTGATTTTTGGTCCATCAACTATTTTGGCAGCTGCGCTTTTGCGCTCCATCTCTCTCATTAGATTTTCTGCTCTCACAACTATGCTTGCTGGTAATCCCGACATCTTTGCTACCTGTATACCGAAACTTCGACTGGCACCACCTGGGACAACCGTTCTTATGAAGTGTACATGTCCGTCCTGCTCTTTCACAAGCACCTGAAAATTTTTAATCTGGGGGAAGAACTTCGTAAGAGCATTCAGCTCGTGATAATGGGTTGCAAATATAGTGCGGGCACGAATTTCGTTAGCTAAATACTCAGCTACTGACCAAGCAATTGCTACGCCGTCATAAGTGCTAGTACCACGACCAACTTCATCAAATAATATCAATGAACGCTCTGTGGCCGAAAGGCAACATAGGGTTACTTCATTCATTTCAACCATAAAAGTGGATTGACCTTGAGTCAAATCATCTACTGCCCCAATGCGGGTAAATATGCGATCTACTAAACCAATATGTGCCTGTTCTGCTGGTACAAAGGAACCCATTTGAGCAAGTATAACAATTTCCGCTACTTGCCTTAAATAACTAGATTTTCCTGACATATTTGGACCAGTAAGAATAATCATTTGCTTACTGTCGCTATCTCCTTCTAAGGAAACATCGTTAGCCACATATTGTCCGGCTGGCAAAATTTGTTCTAGTACCGGATGACGACCAGCCTTTATTGATAAGGAAAGTGAATGATCCACTGATGGCCTAACATATTGCTTACCTAACGCCACTTGTGTAAGAGAGAAAAGTGCATCGAGCGAGGCTAAATGTTGAGCCAAATCGTAAAGTGCTGAGGCATACTGAGCGCATTCAATGCGAAAGTCAACAAACAACTTGTACTCGAGTTCTGACTGGTGTTTTTCAGCATTGAGTATTTTGGCTTCGTATTCCTTTAACTCAGGTGTAATATAACGCTCAGCGTTGGTTAAAGTTTGCTTGCGAATGTAATGCTCAGGTACGGATTGACGATTGGAATTAGTAATTTCGATAAAATAACCGAAAGTACGATTAAAACTGACTTTTAAATTACGAATACTGCTGCGAACAATTTCATCTTGCTGAAATTTGTTTATCCAAGCTTTGCCCCCTCCAAGCAAAGATCTGATTTCGTCTAAATCAAAGCTATAACCCGAGCGGAATACATTACCTTCACTAATTTCGCGAGATGCTTGCTCGTCTATGGCTTGAGAAATTAAGCCGGCTAAGTGCAGCAAGGATGAGGGCACCTCAGCTAAAACTGCTAGATAAGAACTTTCGCAATTGCTCAATGCCCCAGCTAATTCGGGTAATTTCATAATTGATTCGCTTATCGCTAATAAGTCGCGCGGTGAGCCCGTGCAGCTTTTAAGTTTTACTGCTAAACGCTCCAGGTCTGCCAAATTGGTCAAGGTTTGTTCTAAGCAATTACGTAATTGTGGGGTAGCAATTAATTCTGCAATAGCGTCTTGTCTTACTTGAATTTCGGCGCTATTTAATAGTGGTTTTAGTAGCCATTTTCTAAGCAGGCGACTGCCCATTGCCGTCTTTGTCTCATCAATACGCCAAAGCAAGCTGCCCTCAAAACTGCGATCGCGCATAGTTTCGGTGAGCTCTAGATTTTTACGGGTATTATTATCTAGAACTAATTGGTCATTAGCATAATAAGTAGATATGCCCTTAAAATGAGGTATCTGATTTCCTTGAGTGCGCTCAAGATATTCCAAAATAATACCTGCTGCTTGTACAGCCAAAGGCATACTTTCGCAGCCAAAACCTTCCAAAGTAGATACGGAGAAAAATTGTTTGATTCTCCTTTGGCAGGATTCATATTGAAATAAGGTATCTGGACGTCCGGTTAAGCGATAAGACTCTTTTACACTTATTGGAGCATCGAGTATTTCGGATACTATTGCATCACTGGTGTTCAGCTTGGCAAAGCGCTTTGCTACTAATATTTCAGAAGGCGATAATCGTCCTAATTCCAACAATAATTCTTCCTCGCTCAATTCACTAACGAAAAATTCAGCGCAAGAAGCTTCGACATATGCCAGTCCCCAAGTCTTGTTGTTTCCTTTATCTGGTTTGTCTTTGCAAACAATGCAGGTCAAATAATTGCTTGCTCTTTTGGGCAACAAATGTGACTCCAGCACCGTCCCTGGTGTCAGTATGCGGGTGACCCGTCTTTCCACCGGTCCCTTTTCTAAGCCTACTACCCCTACCTGCTCACAAATAGCCACGGAATAGCCCTTAGCCAAAAGCTTTGCTAAATAAAGCTCAACTGATCGCACAGGAATGCCGGCCATTGGTACCCTGCCATTAGGATAACTGGCTTCAGGTCTTCCAGTAAGAGTAATGTCTAATAGGCGAGCAGCGGCAACGGCATCATCTTCAAATAATTCATAAAAATCGCCCAGTCTAAAAAAGAGCATTGATTCCGGATATTGTCTTTTTGCTTCTTTGTATTGAGTCATTAAAGGCGTAAGAGCAATATTGGCGACTTGATGCAAAGAGGAGTCTTCTCCCTCTATTATTTTTTGTTTTTTTGGTATTACCTGCTCATTCATAATAGGCTGTCATTAGAAGGTTAATCCAAGATGTGCTTATACTCTTGATATGTTATTGTATGGGTGACGTACATATATCGCCAACAAGTTTATCTTGCCTTGCTCATCATATTACAGTTACCTTGCTAAGTTAATCGAGATTACGAGCATGAGGTTCTGGTAATATTTGAATTTGAAGATACATATTTTCGGGCAGAAAATTCGGGCATAATCATAATATTGAGCCTAAATACAAAAAATACCAATGAGTATGAAAGAAAGAAGCAGTAAATTGATGAAAAAGACAAAATTTAGAGATGTTAGCGTAATAACGACTTTGAGCTTTTTACTCAGTGCTCCATTGTCGTTACTAGCACAAGATATGAAGCCACAGGAAGCAGCCCCCCACCAAGAACTATTGCCGCCCCTTGAACGACTAAAGGCTCGACCTGTAGACCGAGAAGCTTTAAAAAAAGCGCAGGACGAACAAAAAGTAGCCGAAACGCCAATCGAAAATGTAACTTCTGTCACTACCGATCAGTTAGTAGACAAGCCACAAGATTATTTAAATAAGAATGTGAAATTTACAGCTCCCTTTTTTACTTTCAGCAATCTGGCTCTCGATTACAAACCTGCTTTTCGTTCTTCTCGCACCTATCTTTCATTCCTATTGCTGCGCGCTAACGGGCATACGCCATTTTCAGAGATTAAGTTAGCTATGCTTATTCCTAAAGAGAAAGATCCGCAAACTAAATTGCTGCAGACTCTCAAGGAAGGGGATATCGTAGAAATAACCGGAAAAGTTTTTGCTTGTTCATTAGAAGAGCCATGGCTAGACGTCTTGCGCTTAAAAAAGATAGCCAGTGCAAAAAAGAGCGACAGTGCTGAGGATAAGGCAGCAGATGAAAAAGATTCATCGGCTGAGGACCAACCCTCCGAAAAATAATAAAGAATGAGGAAATATTGATTTGAGCAAAGAAGTTGTTGATAAAGCGCAAGGAATATTGAGTGCCATGAACGGGCAACACGGCATTCTAGGTTGCTTGCTCATAGCCTCTGATGGTGGGTTAATTGCTTCGTCATTACCTGCTGAAATAGACACCGCAATGATAGCGGCATTGTGCAGCACACTTTTTTCTAATAACAGCATTTCTATTCGCCGCATGAATCGCGGCGATTTAACGCAAATGACTCTTGTTACTGAGCGCGGTATTTTGCATTTTTATCAAGTAGCCAATGTTGTTTTAGTGGTACTGACAGCACGTGGACACAAAGTAAGTTTGGAAGGATTGCTTCGCTTAGTTGAAGATCAAGGACGGACATTGAGTCAGTTGGTGCAGGCAAGCTGAGCTTATTTGTTATAAAGTCGCGACTGGGCAAGCGAGATTATCAAATCAAGATTAACACCGTCTTCCGGTAAACTGGCATAACCTATAGCGAAATCGATAATTTGGTCGCTACTAACGTTTTTTAGGCTTGTTACTCGCAACACTTCTGATAGTCTGTCTGCAAAATTGCCAATCGATTGTTTGCCCGTTTCCGGTAGAAGCAACGCGTAATCAAAAGTTTGATAATGAGCCAAAATATCAATTTGTCTTTTAATGCGATTAACTGTTTTACCCAAATCTTTAACGGCCATAAGCGGCAAAGGACTTAACTTAGTGCTCTCCGAACCCGGACCCTCATTTTTTTGCAATATGCCAATTTTTAAAATAACAACTGAAAAAGGACGTTGAAAGCGTTCAAAACGACAATATTCACGATCTAAAAAGTACAGAAAAGCGGGAAATGTGTAAAGCCCAGTTTCTGGCATGGTTAGTGCTTTCTCTGCCAATTTTATTTGTCCCCACTCTATCTTGCTGCCTTGATAATTAGGTTCAGATTTATTGGATGTTTCTGGATGGCGAAACTCAATTAAGCCGCAATTGACCAAATTAAAGAGTATTGGCACCCACTCTATTTGTGACAATTGCTGGCTACGTAGCATTTCAAATAAAGTGCTGTGATTGTCTATAGCGACATAGAATTTTTTCTGGGCAGCAACAGCAATACCTGTGCCTGCAGCTAAAATCTTTACGAATTCTTCTTCAGTAATTGACTCGTGGACACGGACTACGACAGCGTCGAAGCTTAAACCTTTGCCAGTTAAAGATTTGAACTGATCAACGAATTGGGCCCCTTCCATGATCAAGGAGTCAAGTCGTTTTTTTATTGTTTTGGTATCTGTATGAGGCTCGGGAAAAAAACAAAATTTTCCTTCTTCCCAGCCCACTAATTGCACTATAGCGGCTTCTCCTTCAGCATTTTCAAGGCGACAATGGACTGCTATTCCGTCATTGAAAAAAACCTGAGCGGGGCCATTACGGGACTGTACTTGTAAACGGCCTGTTAATTTACTCATGCTTATTGATTGCAAAAGATTTGGTACTGGGAATTTATGCAAATCACCTTCTAAAGTGCTAAAGAATGTACTTTCTTTCCCTTCTTCCAAATTTTGATTATTAGCTATTTCGTTATTAAGGGTGGTACTATCGGACGCTAGAGTGCGACTATGTAAATCCCAGCCTGGGAATAGAGCACAAATACGTCCATGAATTTGTTCCCAATCATTGCCATTAACCGTCCATTCTAGGACAGATTGCCCACCCTCTCCGCGGTATAAATTCCACTGACAACCACCTTTGAAACGATCCCGCATAGCCATCAAGCAATAATATTCAGGTGGATCTCCAAAAGGTAGCTCTATATAACTATATTGGTTGGATTCTACATCTTGGTATAGCTCTTTGAGCTGCTGTTTACTAGGCAAAGTAACTTGCTTCGGTAATCGTTTTGGCTGACGACCCGGTAGTCTCTTCCCTAATGGCATATTTAATCTTGAATCCATTTCTGTTACTTAACTAGCCAATACCCCAGTATCCACTTACCCACTTCTTTATGCTTATATTCACTTTGGCTTCGGTTAAAATAATATATGGATTATCCTAAACACATTTTCATTGAAATTGGATGCATGACCTAAAAACCCTTTTACACTGTCAGCTATTAACGCCGATACAAGATGAAGCTCAACCAGAACTTTCTATCGTTATTCCAGCATTAAATGAAGAACTAACAATAGCTTCCTTTCTGGCTTGGTGTTTTGAAGGCATTAAAAGAGCTAATATTGCTACTGAAATTCTTATTATTGACAGTTCCGACGATAAAACAGCAGAAATTGCTTTAGCGGCCGGTGCCAGAGTCTTGAAAGTTCCGCGCCGTGGTCTCGGTCGGGCATATATTGATTCTTTGCCTTATATCAGAGGCAAATATGTATTGATGGGCGACAGTGACTGTACTTATGATTTTCGCGAGATTTTGCCATTTGTAGAAAAATTTAGGCAAGGGTTTGAATTTATTATGGGCTCGCGTTTCCGTGGCCACATAGAAAAAGGTGCCATGCCTCCTTTGCATCAATATTTTGGCATTCCTTTGACGACTCTTATTTATGATTTAATTTATGGACAAAGATTTTCGGATATACATTGCGGTATGCGTGGTATCACCACTGATGCTTTTAAACGTATGCATTTGCAATCTCAATCTTGGGAATATGCTTCTGAGATGGTTGTAAAATGGTCACTTTTGCGATTGCGGGTAGCTGAAGTACCAATCAAATTTTATAAAGATCGCGAGGGGCGATTGAGCCATCACAAAAGATTGGGATTTTTATCGCCATGGCTTGCCGGCTGGATAAATTTGAAAGTCATGCTTATATACGGCGCGGATTTTTTTTTGCTCAGGCCAGGCATTATAGCGTTCTTGACGGGCATGTTTATTGCTATTTATAGTTTTCTTATTGAACCATCCCACCCAGACCAATCGTTGCCTCTTTCTTTGCTTTTTGCTGGTGCCTTATTTGCGGTTATGGGTTTGAGCGCTAGCTATTCCGGTGTCATAACGCGTGTTTTGTACGATCTATGTAATTGCGATACTAACAATTGGCTAGACCTTTTTGCTTATAACCGTTCTATTTATTGCAGCCTCATTCTGCTTTTCCTAGGCGGCGTCATTCTTTTGCTGGGCATTTGGATAGAAGTACTAAGTCAGCAACTGAGTATTTATTACAAGACCCTTCCTTTTATCCTTGCGGTTCTCTTATTTTATTGGGGAAGTCTCAATTTTACTTCTATGCTTATTATGCATGCTATCTTAAACTTGAGAACCCTAAAAGCAAATTTAACAGACTGAGACCAAACATGGGAAGCACTTTTTTTATTGTAGATTTACTGGCTTATTTTCTTAAACCTTTGCATCATCAATTCTTTTCTTGCCCCAGATCAAAAATATTAGGCAGCGCTTTGTCTAAATTTTTGCCAGCTTGCCAAGATCTAACTGGACTTGATGTTGGATGCGGACCAGGTACGATTGCTAAAGAAATAAGGGAACTGCGTCCCAGAATTTCCTTTGCTGGCGTAGATGTTATACAGCGATTACAATCTGAAACCAGCCATTTGATTGATTTTCAAACGTATGATGGACACCGTCTGCCCTATGCAGACAAAACTTATTCGTTCTCCATGCTCATTGACGTTTTACACCACACTGATAGTCCAAAACAATTATTAGCCGAAGCATCACGTGTCGCGCAAGACTTTATTTTGATCAAAGATCATATCAGCGACTCTCAATTGGACAAATTAGTTTTGAGTCTTATGGACTGGGTTGGGAATAAATCTTATGGTGTGCATTTGCCTTACAATTATTTGGCTAGCAGGCAGTGGCAGTCTCTTTTTAGCGATTTGAACTTAACGGTAGAAGGAAAACTGGAAGATCTGGCGCTTTATACAGGACCACTCAATTATGTTTTTGGTCGTAAACTGCATTTTATTGCTAAATTAAAAATCAAACGATAATGCGAATTCAGAGATTTTTATATTTAGTCATATTTATCGGGCTTGTATTTCGCTTTTTCTATCCGTTCTTTTCTAGTCCTTTAGACCATTTATATTCTGACCCATACCGTCATCGTGAAAATGCAATGCCAGGCAGTTTGGGCGTCGGTTTTTTTTCTATACTTGATCCTCCTTTGCCACAATTCATACTGCAGGCGGCTATATATGTATTCGGCGATACTGTGTTCGGATTGGCTAGTTATTTTGGCTTGCTCTGTGTTATCACTCCTTGGTGCTGGTACCGTTGGGGACGGTTGATTTTTCCTTCTAAAACCATCGCTCTAGTTTTTATGGCGGTGATCACATATTTGCCTTCTTGGATAAGTATTTATTCTTACGTGATGGATGAACCCCTGCTTTTACCTTCTCTGGGAATCTCGCTTTGGCTAAGTTGGCGCGCCAAGCAAAAAATGACAATACCGGCTATTCTTCTTGCCACTTTTGCTTGGGCATTTAGTATGTGTATAAAATTGAACGTTGCCTTTGAATTAGTGATTGTGATTTCATGGCTTCTCCTTGCTTATTTTCGCCAAAATATCGATATGCGCAAGAAAGTGTGCTTGACTTTAATCGTTGGATCTACACTGGCGCTTGCCTATTTGTCTTATCCTCTATGGGTTTATAAAGGTTTTGGTTTTACTTGGTTATTTCCTCCTGGCACAGCTGCTTTGAATAGGGGTTGGTATATGAGTAATGCAGTTGGGTACACAGCCACGCTTGTATACAAAGGTAAAATAGTAGAGCAAACAGGTAATTTTGGTTCGAATGGCACTTCTTCGCAGCCCTTCGCGCCCTTCTCAGATTGGAGCACATGGCGAACTGGACATTATAACTACACTATGGTTTGCAATGATGTTATAACTTTAGTTTTACCTTGCGGGACGATAACCTGGAAGGAGCGCTTACGTAACATGACAGAAGAAGCGTTGCACTTTTTCTTTTGTCAGTCTTGGCCCGACGCGCGTGACGATGACCCGGTGCAAGAGGCTCAAATTTTAATGCGTTGGGTATGGTCTTTCCTTACATTAGGCATCATAGTCCTGGCGATAGCTAAGAGACAGTTAAAAAATATTTTGGTTATTCTATGTCTGGGTACTTTATTGTTTTACATACTAAGTAATTGCTCAATGATCGACGGTCGTTATCGAAAACCCTGGGAAGGCATAGCTATAGCTACTTTTATTTACTTATGCGCGTCGCCAAAAATTAAAAAGATTAACAATAAGACAAATTAAAACTTAAGCAAAGCACGAATAAAAATATAATTCTAGAAAGTCAATATGCTAATCGCCCACCTACTCAATCTTGGTTGTGGAAGAGCTTCTATTGTTTTTTACATCTATCCAATTCTATCTTGATATACTTTGCGCAGAGATTATGCTGCAATAGCATTTCTATGCAATCCTCTAGAAAACCCATAACAGTGTTCATTCTCCCCAAGGCACATTTCACAATCCGATAAATAATCTGTCATGAAAACATTAGTTCGTTATTATGACGAAGCTTTGGGAATAATACTGACAACCAGATATATCATCGAATTTTTTAACATCCTAAGCCCTTTTTAAGGAAGTATGATCAGGTTAGAATTTATCTTTATTAGTGAGATTTTTGTGAACTAATAATTAGCTCGGAGACAAATGGATCTATTTAAAAATAACTTAAAACGCATGAAAGGACAGATGGCTTCTATCTTGAATTTGGCAATAGCCTTCTTTGTTGTAGTAGCGGTAGGTTTGTTTGCTTTTGAACTAACACGCTACCTATTAGCGCGTGACGAACTAAAAACAAATGTTGAGGTTGCGGCTCTTAGTTGTCAGACGACTTTAGCTTCTTCAGGTGATCCCACTAGTGCTGCTAATCAGCAAACGGCAGAGAACACCGCATTACAGTTGTTCAAACAGAATAGTATCTTGGGGCAACCAATGTCTTCGGCAATGATACCTACCGGCGGCCCGTCTGCATTAGATCCAGCTCCAGGTCAAGCACAAATAGTTTTTCAATTCCTAGATCCTCTTACAAGAGTGCCAGTCAACGCAAGCGGGGCAGGCGTAGATAGCGGGGTTACTGATCCAGCTGCAGCTGGAACTTTGGTCCAAGCTGTTGGGTCGTACTGTTATTCACCTTCTTGTGGACAATTTATTGGTTTAGCAAATGCACAATTTACTTTTCAAGTATCTGCTTTAGCAGGGATACCTAAAATAGATCTGATGGTGCTTTTAGATATTTCTGGTGGTATGGATGACGATACTTCTGTTAGCTTTTACCAACGCTACGAAGGTCCTACTGGAACTAATTGGATGATACCTAGCAGTACAGGTAGTATTGCCGTTGGATCGCCCTCTACCGTATGGTGCGGTGGTAGGCCGCCTAATATTCTGCCCCCTTGCGAGTTGGAAATTAATGGTACTTGTCTTCAGTATAGCCAAAATCCAACAGTACCGGCTTCTAATGGGTTAGCTGCTACTGGTATAGGTAGTCCGCCACCACCTTGGTGTGGTATTCCTCTGGGCATGATACCTACTGAGACAAAGCACATTGCTATGGTATATAGCCCAAATAAACATCTCAGAAAGTTAAAAATTGCTAGAACAAAGACCCATAAAAACACCAATAGTCTTATTGGTTTGAACAAAAATGATAAGAAACTGAATATTTCGATTAGAACTAGTGATCCAGGATTAATGGACATATGCCAAAAAATTAGTGGCAAGCACGCAACTAGCAACTTGGTAAACAAAACGGTAATTAGTCAATTGGATGACAAATTTAGTCAAGTATCTTTTAAACCAAACTTTGACGTTTTATGGTCTGGGTCACTGAATAACAATACGACCGCTGGATCGACTACCACTGGCTGTAACAATACTATCAACGACCCGGCTAATAACCCTGTACTACCTACTACCTACACTGGTTCTGACGGTATGACATATGTTCCTATTTCAGCCATGCCTGGTAGCCTGGCTAATACTGATCCCAATCCACCGATGCCCACTATAAGTGCTAATGGATGCGTTGGTAACATCTCCACTATAACCGGATTTGGTCCTGCTGCCCCAAATGTATTTACGGGGATAGTGGCTAATGGCGTAGTTGGTGACTATAACCCAAACAATCCTGCTATCGGTTTCAATAACATTGCCACAGCTATAGAAGCCTCATTGGGCGATTTAGAAAGCCCGACACTTGCTGCTCAAGCTGGTATAGATACCAATGCTCTTGGTGTTACGCCGCAAGCAGGTTGGTATGCATTTTATTACATTGCTGCCCGTCAATACTTACAACCAATGATGGCCATTTTAAATGGTCTTATTGGTTTCATCAATGAGATGTCCATAACGGCAGATATCTATTATGGCTTTATCGCCTTTAACGACAATATCGGTGTGGCCCCTAATTCGGTCAGTGCGCCTATTAATAATGTTTCTTCCCTCTACAATTTCACTACGCCTAACCCCACGGGTGGCTTATCGGTTAACAGTACCTATCCATTGCCTAATATTCCGCTGAATCCTCCTGGTCTTAACCCTTCTAACCAAGCGGCCATCATTAATGTTTTGCCTACTCTAAGTGTATGGGGAAATAGAAATGTAACCCAAGCTTTGACGGCAGCCCTTGGACAATTGCAATCTAATGGTAGACCCGGAGCAAATCCAGTCATTCTTCTTATAACCTGTGGTGCACCTAGCGGTGCTGACGATTCTACAGCTGCAATTGCTGAGGCTACTACCATTGGTCAGGCAGGCATACCCGTATATGTTATGTGTGCTTCGTTGAATAGTAGTTATGATGATGCTAACTATGCTGCTTATACTGAAATCGGCGGAGCTAGTGGTGGTGTTGCAGGAGCATCAGGACATGGTGCAAAATACTTCGCGGTGGATTTTGTTGATCCAACTACAACTGGAAACCAATTGGTTACTATATACGGTAATATAGCTAGACGCTTAGTAAGCATAGTGCAAAGCAATTAATAGCTAGTATCCATATTAGAAGTTGAAAGCACTGAATTCATTGACGAGCCTAAAAGAAAGCATAAAACCACAATTGGTGAACTCTTTTAGTTTGTTCTTCATTAACGTATTTATTGTTTCATACTTTTCTATCGCCTTTCTTTGGCTGTGGGCAACCAACCTTATAACTATTAAGCATGAGAATTCGCAAAGCCGGATGATAATCCACAAGTTGTCAGCCATCACTAGCCTTATTGGTTTAGAACAAAATTGGGGTCTTTTTAGCCCCAATGTAAGAAGCGATAATAATTACGGTTTGGTTGTAATAGTTCTACAAAATGGATTTTTAAAACTTTTTGAAATGCCACGCATGGAAAAACTCAATGTGCTAGAGAAAGCCCAACGAGAAAAATTCCGCAAAATATTCAACGATAATTTTCCTTACCCAAGCTTTCGCCACATGCGTCCCGCCTTTTCGCGATTTCTAGCTAAAGTTGCTTACAGCAAATACAATCCGCCTGCCAGAATGTCTTATTTTCTTGTTTCAGATCCAATCCCCCCGCCAGAGGCATCGACAGTCAAAATACCGCAACAGGGGAGCAATCTGCATCCTGCAATAATAAATTACTTTGTTTATGGTGTTAGCCCCGATGACTTTCAATGAATAAATTTAGTAATGCCTGGCAAAGATTTTGGTTTAAGGAGCAAAGTCCAGAACCGTTAGCATTATTCCGCATACTCTTTGGTCTATTTGTTTTTCAGGTTAGCCTTTTTGAATTGGCACCTAACTTCTCTTTACTGTTAGGAGCAAAAGGCATGTTTGATACTTCCTCGGTTGCAGTGTATTGGTGGCAAAAAGAACCTATCTTCAATGTTTTTTTACTTCTGCCCCAATCTGATGTTTTTCGTTTCGGATTTTTTTGTATTTTTTTAGTCTTTACCTTTTTTCTGACCGCCGGTCTTTTTACTCGCTTCAGTGCCATTATTGTTTATCTGGGGTTGCTTAGCTTTGATAATCAGTGTCCTTTTGCACTTGATGGAGGCGATGATTTTATGCGGCTTATCGCCTTCCTTTTGATATTCAGTCCTGCTGGTGAGGCATATTCTATAGACAGAATATTTAAGGCAAAAATTCGCGGAACCACACTCAAAGATATGCCACTAAATATGGTATCACCTTGGGTTCAACGTATGATTCAAATACAGATATCTTTGGTTTACTTATTTGCCTTTTTGCCTAAAATAGTTGGTGATCAATGGCAGTCGGGCACAGCTATTTATTACGTTTTCCAATTAGCTGACTTTGCGAAATTTCATGTGCCAAAAATAATGACCCAATTCCCTGTTTATAAAATTCTGACCTACTATACTCTTTTGGTTGAATTATCTATGGCCACTTTGGTCTGGATCAAACCCTTACGCTACTGGATCTTATTAGCCGCTGTCTTCCTGCATTTGGGCATTGATTGGGCAATGAACCTGCCCTGCTTTGAATTTCTTATTATGAGCTCTTATGTAGTTTTTGTAGACCCAAATGATTTGAAAAGAGTATCTGCGCTATTCAAATCGTTACTTGGTTTTAGTCCCAAACAAAATAATTTAGTAGAAGCAAAAATTATTCAGCATTACAACCATGTCTTTTTGCCCACTATGCTTTTTCTATTGTTTATTTTGATATGTGGTTCATTAATGGCTAATCCAATACGCCAGCAATACGCTTTGTTAGAGAGTCAACGCAATTATGATCAAAGGCTTGCAAAAGTTTTTAATTACTGGAATGACCGCTTTAAGCAATATAGTCAGCTGCCGGAAGACGATGAAAAAAGAGTAATTGCTGAGGAAGCTTTGGGAGCTATTTTATCGCTAAAGAAAGATTATATTCAGTCAGGCAAGCTGTTGCGCAATGCCTGTGAAAGACTTGCTCAACAAAATAAAGCATATAATCCTGAGCTCATCAGCGCTTTGTCTTCATTGGCTAATCTTTATCTGGAAACGTATCATCTAGATGCGGCTGAGTTGTGTTATAAAACTATATCGAATTATGATACTGATCATCTTGAATATGCACCGAATAGACAAAGCATCGAATTAAACAATTTGGGTGTAATAGCTTATTTTCGGGCTCTTTTGGCTAAGGATAAAGCCGAGCAAACTCAAAAATATATAGAAGCAGACAGGTTCTTCAGAGACGCATTAAATAAATCACATAATTCTAGAATTACCTCCAATACTGGATTTCGACAGATTGAGGCAGGTATTTTGTTTAACCAAAGTTTATCTTTGCGTAATCTAGGACACCTTAAAGAGGCGCAAACAGCCCAAACAAAGGCAGCAAATATAAATTCTGGCTTCAAAAAATCACAATCTCCTTAAAGGAGATGCGCCCGATTTTATAAAAAACCGACTCAATGCCGTTTTTCAGGGTATGAAGTGTAGCAGGGGCTTTATCGGTGGTGGTGTCTATGATGTTAGTTGGAACTAATCATAATAAAATTCATTCAAAGCGAAGATTGCGCGGTACATCTATTGCCGAATTACCGCTAGCGATGTGGGTCATTTTTATTGGCATTGGTATGCCTTTACTTTCTCTTACTTTAATAACTGTTCGCTATGGCATGTTTGTGGAAGCAGCTAGACAAGCAGTAGATGTGGCTTGTTCAACTCAAACCTATGGAACAAGCTCAGGAGCGGTATATTCAGCCTACACTACGGCTTCTAGCGTAACTGCTGTCTTCCCCGGTGTGAATATGTATGATTGTAAATGTTGGATAATTGTTACACCTTTATACGGATCAGGTCCAGTTCAGGTTATTGGACCCAATACGCCTCTGGCCAGCCCAGCTGACCCTTCACAAAATTTATATCAAATACGTGTGGATTTAAAGGCCTATATACAACCGATACTTGCTATGCCTTTACCTGAATTTATCAATATACCGGGACTAAGCATCCCTATTGATGCCCAAGTATCCAGTACTCGAGTATTCGAAAATCCGCCCGGACTCTCAAGCTGAAGTGGGCAATTTGTTTAATCAAAATTTATCTTCACTGCAAGACACTTTAAAGAGACAGAACAGCCAAATACAGGGCAATAGAGATAAATCCAGGCTTAAAAAAATCTCAGCCACCTTAAGATACAGTTAGACTTTCTTATCTGGAAACCTGAGTGAATGCTGCTCTTTATGGGTATGAAAAAAATAGTATATGGATGAATTGATGGTGAGTCTATGGTGTTAGTTCGGACTAACAATAATAAAATTCGTTCCAAACGAAGATCGGTCGGTACATTTATTGCTGAGTTACCATTGATTTTGTGGGTAATTTTTATTGGTATTGGTAGGCCTTTACTCTCTCTTGTTTTAACAACTGTTTGCTATGGCATGTTTGTGCAAGCAGCTAAACAAGCTGCAGATGTGGCTTGTTCAATAGGCGAGGGAACGATTAGGAAGGCTCAACAAACTGCTGTCGCTGTTGCTTCAGTGTTTCCTGGTGTGACTGTCAGTCCAGACAACGTTCAGTGCTTTATAGTTGCCCGGACTCTATCAACCCGCCGCTATTGGACAGTAAAAAAGGTATCAATCTCATAGGTCAGAACCAACTAATGAAATATTGCTTGAGAATAAATAAAAGAAAAACTGGCTTGACTTCAGTCGAAGCTCTGACAACGTCTATTTTTGTGGTCGTAGCCATGATTTTTTCTTTGGATTGCTGGTTTATGATTCATGCGGCACGCATTACAGATGCTGCATGTAGAGATGCTGCCCATGCAGCAGCTCTAACCGTCGATACAGGTGTTCCGTCCACCGACAGTAGTAATGCTACAAGTGCCGCTCAAGCTGCTGTTCAGACCTATGCTAATTGTGCTAATTCTTGGATGACTGCACCGCAAGTTACAGTTACCTATAATTCCACAGGTAATCCTCCTAGTGTTACTGTTGTAACTACGATGTTTGTAACACCGCTTGTCCCCTTGAATTTTCTAGGAAGCTCTATGAATGGTGTAAATTTTTCTCAGCAATACAGCTTTCCCCTTATAAAGTCTATGTCTGGCGTGGTGACTGCTGTCCCATAAATCGAAAAGCATTTAAACTTTGCCTAGTAGTCGATTCAAATAAAGCCGCCAGTGCTGACTTATTTGAGCTGTTTGAATTCAGTCTCCGCCAAAGCGGCGTTCTCGTTGTCTAAAATCTTCTATCGCTGTATCAAAGCATTCAGGGGTAAAATCAGGCCATAATACTGGTGTCATATAAAACTCTGCATAAGCTGCTTGCCAGAGCATATAATTAGAAAGACGCATTTGCCCACCAGTTCTGATTATTAGTTCTGGGTCTGGTAGTCCCTTTGTATATAAATATTCTTCTATGAGTTCTTCACTAATTTCTTCCATCGTTAAAGCACCACATTTGATATCATAAGCAATTTTCTTCATTGCTTCGCTAATTTCCAGTCGTGAACCATAATTGATAGCTACTTGCAAATGAAGCCCAATATTATCGGCAGTTTGATCCATTGCTTTGTCAAAAGATCGTTTTAAATTAGCTGGCATTCTCTCTAGCTGTCCCACAAACGATAATCGCACATTATTGTCGTGCAACTCACGTAATTCTTCTTTGATTACCAAAGCGAATAACTCGAAAAGATAATCAACTTCTTCTTGGCTGCGCTGCCAATTCTCACTAGAGAAAGCATAAACAGTTAAATAGGGTAAACCTAATTTCCCCACGTGGTTTACTAAGCGCTTGAGACTCTTCACCCCTTCTCGGTGCCCTAAAAGACGGGGTAATTTGCGTGCATCGGCCCAACGCCTGTTGCCATCCATAATGATTGCTATATGTTGCAAAGGTAATTTATTCTTGGGCATTGGCAATTGGGTGGCTTCCTGAATAGGTTTTTTTACTTTCAATTCATTAATCCTTTGCTTGCATAAGCTTGCATATTTTGCTCAATTTCCCTATTTTGATCAAGCAAGTTACACTTATCCAGCAATCGATCTTATCTAAAAGAACATTATGTGTTTATTACAACCTACTTACACATATCATAGTGATATTACTACCGTTGACCTGAAACGACTTAAAAACGACGGCATTCAAGGCATAATTCTTGATTTAGATAGTACGATTATGGCGCCGCGCTCTGGTCTAATCGACGAACGGGTTTCTCATTGGCTTGCTGAAGCTGAGCAACACTTCAAGCTTGCAGTAGTGACAAACAATAAAAACGTAAAATATTTAGAAAAGGCAGCAAATTGTTTACCTATGCCGTTGGTTGGACATGCAGCTAAACCAAGTCGCAAAATATTATTTACTGTCCTTGACAAACTAGACCTTGCACCGGAAAACGCAGTGTTAATTGGCGATAGGCCCCTTACCGACATTTTGGCAGGCAAGCGTGCTGGTATGAAGACCTGCCTGGTTACTCCTCTTTCCACAATGCGTGAACATGTTTTAGTGCAATACCTGAGAAAACTGGAAAGATTAGTAATTAAATCTTAGCTATTGTTTCTAGCAATAGTTGCCTATACTCTAAAACATTAAACTGACCGCCAAGCCAATGATACTATATATGGTGCCTCCTGCTTAAAAAATAAAAAACGATCGAAGCGGATCGACAACTTGTAGTTATAAATCCGCCCCAATCGCATTTTAGTAATCAGTGGTGAATCAGGCGAGACTAGAAATTCTCTTCTTTGCTTATCAAGGTCACCGGTGGCCTAAGTATCAACGCCCCCGGAAGGCTTTTGTTGTTGCTGACGCAAGCGCTCGGCGTACTCGCGATCAGACTGAGCCTCTTGATGCTCACCCAGCTCATCGTAGCATTGCGCCCGATCGTCGTAAATATCTGCCTGGTGTGGCAATCCAGGCTCGTCAGGCGGAAAGTCTTGAAGCAGCGTATTGAGATCTGCTAGCGCGCCCCACCAATTTTCTTGCCGCATTGATATTACGGCCCTAGAGGTGTAAGCTAAGACCAGCTTATCATCCAATTCAATTGCTCGATCGAGGTCAATTCTGGATGCAGTCTCGTCTTTGAGCAACAGGTGACAATGGCCGCGCTCCGCGTAAAACATTGCGCGTTCAGGGGCTAAGCGAATGGCTGTATCGAAATCTTCCAAAGCATCCAGCCACTGTGCCTCAAAGTGTATAAGACAGCGCCCCCGCCAGCAATAACTATCGGCGCAGACTAGGGCACTATTGATGACTTTGTTGAATGCTGATATCGCCTCCTGGTATTTTCCATCATGATACAGAGCCTGTCCATAATAATTGTAATTAAATGGACGGCACTCAGGATCAGCCTCGAACAGCCGCATTGACTCTGCCAGTTTAGCGACTGACTGGGCATATTTCCCCTGATTGAAATAACTGTGGCCTAGCAGTAAGAGGGCCTCTGCTAAGATGGGTGTCTCCAGACCCAATTGTATAGAAGCCTCAGCATGCCTGATTGATTCTTCGTACCTGCCGAGGTAGGCATAGCAAAGGGCGCAATGATAAAGTTGAACTTTAGTCAACTGCCACCCCATATCCACAGCCTTTACATAATCTTCTAGCGCGGCTTGCCACTCTTTTTTGCCGATATTAGTACGCGCCCGGTACAGATAGGGAGCTACCTCGCCGGGTTCAAGGGCAATAGCGGCGCTGAGGTCAGCAATGGCCAGATCTGCTTGCTTGCTGTCTGCTTCGCTCTTATTTAAATAGACTTCTCCTCTCCAGGTTAGGGCCATGACACTGTTGGGGTTGATTTGAATAGCCCTATTGAAGTCAATTAGGGCCTTGTCCCAATCTTCCTTTTGGAGGTAGTATCCGCCCCGGAAAGTAAAGGCCTGAGCATTCTTTGGATTGAACCGAACCGCTTGATCGAGGTCTGCAAGTGCCTCAGCTAAATTATTTTGAGCTGTATCATCTTGAGCTGTATCTCCTTGCAAAAGCCGACATTGCCCACGCGTTGTATAGGCATAGGATAGACGGTCATCTGCTTCTTGCTCACCGGCTTGGTCCTGCCGGGACGCTAACATAAGCCGGATGGCTTCAGTGAGGTCGAGCATGGCTTGAGCGAGATTGTCCGTTCGTATGTGGCAGTCACCACGCAAAGCCAATGCCATGGCGCTATGCGGATCAATGCGGATATCTTGATCGAAAGCTGCTATAGCCTCTGGCCAATTACCGATGCCATAGTAACATTCTCCAAGATAGTACCATGCTTCGTCGAGCAAACACCCCCGTTTAATTAGGGAGAGGAAGTCCGGGATTGCTTGCTCGCATTGGTCTAGCTTGATTAGACATGCGCCCCGTGCCAGGCGATACTCAGGGGCGGGACTGAGCAAAGTAGCTGCCGTGTATTCTTGCACAGCGCCCCGCCAGTCCTGCCTGATTTGACAATAATATCCTCTGCCGTTGCGCGCTTGTGCTGCCCAGGGATGATTGGGGGCGAGACTCAAAGCTTTGCCGAAATCATCGAATGCCGCCTGTCCTGCACTGAGCTGTAAGTAGCAGAAACCGCGACGATAACGGGAATCGGCGTCGTCAGGGTTTTGTTCCAAAATAATGTTCAAGGACTCCAGGGCGGCATCCCAACGCTGCTGCGCGAAATGCATGATTGCCAGATGTCTTTGCGCCGCAAGAGAATCGTTTAGCGAGTTCATCGAGATTCCCCTTTCTCGGGTTTTCATTCCAGCAAACTCAATCATCCGATAAACGACAAACCAACCCTTACCGCACATGCGATATTTTGAAATGGGTTGAATGCTTTATCGTTTGATTTGGGTGATTCTCCGGTTGAGCGCTGGAAGTGACAATTTAATTTGCCAGATGGGCTGCCTTAGGATCAAGTAGGCTTACGGTTAAATTACATTCTATACACAGCGAATGCCACTGGCAGGATTCAGTCTCAATCTATTTTTTCAGGCAAAAATAAGGCCAAATTTAGTAAGCCTTCTCTACATTAAATTGCTTCTTTATGCTTTGCTAGCTAGCGCGAGGAGACCAGTCCAGAAAAGCGAGAAAATGATGAGCACTTAATTCAAATAGTCTAAAATCCAGCTGTTAAAGTCGTGTGTTCTGTAGTCCATCACATTATGTCCTGCCCATTCAAAAGTTTTGAAAGTAGAATCTGGCATTTTTTTATGTAATTGTTTTGTATGCCAATGAATTGCTAGGGGATCAAAGCGCGCAGCGCTTATATGCACAGGACAATTCACTTCTGGAGATTTCTCCAAAAGATCGCAAGTTGAGAAATAATTTGCTATTTCTTTCATAGTAAAAAAGGGCATCTCGATAAGTGTTTGCTCGCGCCAAGGCAAATATTGCTTTATAGGACTTTCCTTTAATGCTTGCATTGGACCATTTATAAACAACGTGAAGAAAAGCTGCACAGGTTTCACTAATTTGGCTGGCATACATGCTGCAAAGACAGCTTTTACCAGTTCGGGATGCTTTTCTGCTATTACTAAAGCAACTATTGCTCCTAAAGAATGTCCAACAAAATAAGCTGGAAATTGGACTTTACTATTTTGCAAGGTTTCAAGCACGTCTCGCCTGTGCACTTCTAAATCAGTTTTTTCATAAGGTTCATGACTTAGCCCATGTCCACGTAAATCCATGAGTGTGCAAGTGTGCCCTAGTCGACTAAAGAAAGCAACTTGATTTTTCCACATGCGCGCATTGGAGCCAGTGCCATGCAAAAAAACAATGTCACTTTTAATTTTATTTAGCTTACCGATTGGCTCTTGCGTGCTGGGCAGCACTGTTTCATACCAGAGTTTCATAATGACATTATGTGCAACAAATTCTACTTTCAATACAAATAAACAGTATTTGTTTCAATTTTACTATTTAGCAGCTGTTATTGCATTGGCAGGAGCAACTATCTTTTGATTGACGCAGACCTGACTAATTAATATGCTGGCTATGTCATATACAGCATCAATGCTATCCAAATTCTGATAAGTAGGAAGTTTTTCTATAGGGCTATTTGCTCGCGAATCTGAATTCTCGATTATTTTGAGAATATCTTCTGGTCGTCTGATTACTTTAGCTAAATGAGTTTTTTTACTAGCCTCAAGTAAAATCTTAATAGTACCCGCCTCTTGTGGCATAGGCTCAGTAATAATATCGATTGCCATTGGCAATCGGCTGGCAATAGCTTCAAAAGTTGTTAAGCCACCAGCTTTGGTTACCATTAGATCTACAGCATTCATCAATTCAGACATATTGTCGTGAAATGGGAGTACGCGGGTAGGAACCTTACTAGTAGCAGCTAGACTCGAAATCTTTTTATAAAGTTTAGTATGATTGCCACAAAGGAAAATAACTTGAATATTTTTCTTTGTTAATTGCAGCGCTCTATAAATTGCAGTCATATTGCCGCCTCCGGCCCACCCAGCATTTATACAAAGAGTAAAAATTCCAGGGTTCAACCCTAAATGTGCAAGAAACTTTTCTCTATCACAAGCAGGTGGTTTTAGAAAGTTTGGATGAATGGGCATACCTACTACTTCTAATTTGTATTCTGGTATACCCCAGGCTAGCAATTTGCTCTTAGCCGCTAGATTAGGCACGATAATTAAATCTGCTTCTGGACACGCCCAACCCTCCCATAAATTTTCATTTGGGTCAGTTACGATCTCGATAAAGCGTGTGCCAGTCAGTCCAGAGTCTTTCAAACTGCGCGCCAAATAATGATTAGACATAGGGTGCAGCGAGACAACTAGGTCTGGTCGCAAGTCCTGCAGAAATTTTACTGCATGCGACTTGACCAGCAAATAACCTAAATCAGACCTATAAGGTTTGAGTTGATGGATAACTTTGTAGTAGTACTTCATGCCAGCTTGATTATGTCGCAGCATAAAGTTGTACAACTCAACAAAAAAGCGATTAATGAAATGACTCTTTTCAACTATGTTTTCACTAACAACGTTCAATTGTTGTGTTGACGATTCTTTAAATGCAGGCTCAGCAATGATAGACTGAATTCCGGCTTCGACAGCGTCGACCGCACTGCGGTGTCCGCCTCCTGTGTCTGAAAAGAATAAGCATATGGTAGAAGTTGTCATAATTATCCATTGTTTTCCCTTGACTATTATATAGTCTCTTTTCTTGGTTACCAGTTAATGCGGCATGATGCAAAATATTTAAGCCCAGGTTTTAACCTTCTGCTATCTCTGGTGCTTTTATTTTTCTTTTCGAATATAGGGGGTCAGACCTATGCTTGGACTGCTCACTCTGAAGGTAAAAGCCAGCAAGTATCAGAAAATCAATGTCCTTTTCCCACCGTGCCAACCGGGAAATTCTATAAACATAAACCCTCAAAACCAGTAATTTATCAGTTTGATGAAATGCCTCTTGGCAATCGTTCTCCTTTACTGATCGTTCATGGATTGAGGGCGGAATATTATCCATTCTTTCGCTGGGCAAAATTAGTCAAACATCTCAATTCAAATAAAGAATTTGCTGGTAAATTCAAAATTTATTTGGCGCGCTATAACAGCTTAGACTTGCTTGACAAAACAGTTCCCCAGATGCAGGAAGAAATTGCTCAACTTTATCAATCGGCCGGCAAAAAGCAAATATATGTTTTGGCTTTAAGCATTGGTGGCAATCTGGTTTACGAATCTATGCTCAAGCCTGAAACAGACAGCCAAATAAAATTGCTTATGGCCATGGGTTCGCCTTTTCATGGTTCACCTTTATTTTGTTCTGATTGGCTGCAATATGGTATCTATAAAAACCTTTCTTTCCCCTGGACGCGCATAGATCATAGTATTGCTTATAGACTTTATTTTCGTCGCAATTCAGCCTTGTTAAAAGATTTCCGTTGGGATAATTGTGATGGAGCAATACCAAATATTGGTCATTTTGCCTCAAAATTGCCGTTTGGACCAAAAGGCAATTTAAATCCGGCGGCATCTGTAAATGATCGCATGGTGGCAATAAATAAAAGAAATTTTGACAAGAACAAACTCATTACTTATAGCGGCTATCTTCTCAACCCATATCAGTTGCCAGAAGCGGCCAGGTTTATTGAAAGCACATTTTTATTCCCGTACAGTCTAGTTACAACTGGCTTACCGGCATATTTAGCCCGTGAACACGCTGTTCTAAATATGCTTAACAGAGTAATCGGCACTGTTGTTACTACCGAGTGGACAGCAAAAAGATCTAAAACCAGTTTTGTTTATGCTCTCAATGATGGTATTACGCCAGTTATCAGTTCTATGTTTATAGCCGATAGAAACTGCACCCAAGAAGGATTAGCACGTGAAGCCGATCTCATGAAGCTGAAACCCTTAGTAGACGTGCATACAGCAAGAATATTTCGCAATATAGACCATTTAACTTACATTAGTGGTCGAAGACCCGGGGTGCTACCCTTTGCAATGCGTGATGAATTAAATGCTGACGCCGGCACTAGGGAGATATTCGATTGGATATTATTTGATCTTGATTGCGTAGTGGCAGATGATCATGTGGCACAAAGCAGCGACACATAATTAAGACATCTTAATCATATATACATCAGTCTTAACTTTTGTTTTGATCAACCTCGCTTATACTAAGTACATAAATAATTTAGCTTTCTTCCTTATATAACTATTGACCTGGAAGAGGCGTAATGCCTCGATTTCGGAGGTATTTTATGCGCGTTGAATTGGTTTACCATCCTAAATGCAGTCTCTATAAATCAATACGTAAAGTATTGGAAGATGTGATTGCCGAAGAACGCTTACCTATCCCAGTAGAAATGGTTGAAGATAAAGTGCATCCCAATGCACCTTATATCCGTCTTGATGGACATCTCATTATGAAGATCAGGAACGATCACACTTTTGATAACTTAAGAGATTTTCTTCACAAGAAGTGGATCGATATTACCCATCCAAAAAAGAATAATCAAAAGCCTTAGTTCTTATTTGTACTTCAGACAATATACAATGTGCCTGACTGAGCAAAATAAATTGCCAGTTTTGCTTCTATTTTAGTTAATTGACTAAAATCTTTGCCATATCGCTCTAACTGCGGGCGATGCCTGAGCGCCTGCTGTTCAATATCGTTTGTAGAAAAACGATCTGTTTTATAATCGATTAAATACCATTCGCCGTCTTTTGATTCTAATAGCAAGTCCGGACGGTTTAAAAGTAATCGTTCACTATCTATATTCATGTAGTAAGACCATTCATGACAGATAGTTTTTGCAGTTGAAAAAATACGTTGTAAATCACTTTTTGCATATACTGAAAGAAGTTTTTTCCCTCCTTCAATTAGAGCCCGCTTGAAAGTAGGATGTACAGCTTCATCTGCAAATTGTTCAAGCAAAGCCGCTAGCTCGTTTTCTTTCAGCTCCACTTTGTCTTGTGGCAAATATTCCATTATGCGGTGAAAGAATTTGCCTATGAGGACCGGACTTGGTGTTACTTCAGTTGAATTTGGTGTAATTCTATAAGGTAGCGACACTTCTGGTATCGCAGTAGCTTGTCCTTCCGAATTTATTGCCAGTGGTTCGAGCAATTGTTCTATTCTATTCCTTTGCGCTTCGTCTAGTTCTGCTTCCTCTTCTTTTGTGCCGTCCCTAGGCCTTTTTGAGACAGCCAACAAATCGTTTAATTCCGGAGCACTTATGCTAAAGGTTTTCCCATCTAATTTTGTCAGCAAAGGCTGTAGCCAGCTGGCCGCAGATTTTCTACTCGGTCCAACTGCACCTGTAAATAAAGCCAAATGATCGCGAGCACGAGTGGTGGCGACATAAAGTAAGCGCTTTTTTTCTGCTAAATCCATATCATCGTCAAGCGTTTTGCCTAATTGATAAGGCAAAGGCACACCTTCATCTCTCTCTTGTTCATTGCGGGATGTATTAAGAACAATGCCGTACTGGTCATGAAAGAGTAATTTTGGTTTTTTGTGACTAATAGAATCTGATAGGAACGGTAAAGCTACCGCTGGAAATTCGAGTCCTTTAGCCTTGTGTATAGTCATTAACTTTACTGATTGTTTATTGTCGACAGCCGCATTAGTTTCATTAATTGATAATTGTCTGGACAGTGCCAATCTTTCTGCACATACAGCTGCGCTAAATTCGTCTTTAGCTAACATATAAAATTTCCAAATGTTCTTATATCGTTGCTTACCATCGGGCAAAGTTAACGCAACAAGATCATAATTAGTATCGCGAATAATGCGATAGATCAATTCACTTAAACTCAAAACAGGCAAATCAGCCAACAAGCGCTTAAGCAAAATTACTGCCTCAGCAATCATTTGATACCCCATTTTATTGTTTAAAGACTGCTTCGCCGCATAATCTTGTATAGTTTGCCAAAGCGACATTGAATTTTTTGATGCCAGATTGTGAATAATTTCATCAGACACACTAAACATGGGCGAGCGTAAAACGGCGAGCAAAGCGTGGCTATTGCTATGATTGCTTAGAAATAAAAGCATATTTTCTAAATCATAAATTTCTTGCCGCTCGAAAAATGTACGGCCACCAGAGGTTACATAGGGTATATTGAGCTCACTTAAGCATGATTCAAATATTTGCAAATCATCATTGCTTGCAGTAAGTACGGCAAAATCTCCATAATTTATTTCTCTGCTTCTGCCGTCTTTATCGACTATCTGTGTTTTATTTGTTACTTTATCAAGAATCCAATTTGCTACTGCCGTGCCTTCAATTTGATCATTGGATAGTTGGCTAATATCTGTCTCAGTGGTTGCCTCCGCCTCGTCATTTCTGCCAACATCAGGTAATTGAATAACTTCTACTTGTGGCACGTGTGCGTATGGTGAAAACTGATCCCTTTGCGCTATCAGAGCACTGTATTTTGCTCGATAATCAACATGGGCTTTTTGAGCAGGCAATAAATTAGAAAAAATGCCATTCACGAAATTGACAATACTTGTCTGACTGCGAAATGAGTGTTCGAAAACTAACGAATCGATTTCCTTGCGCTGCCAGGCGTTAAAGGTTGAGACCTCTGCTCCCTGAAACTTGTAAATAGATTGTTTATCATCGCCGATCAAAAATAGCTTTGTATTTGTCCCTGCTAATAGTTCAATAATTTCAGCCTGGATAGGATTAGTGTCCTGAAACTCATCTACTAAAATGTGGGCCAATGTACTATTGTAATAGCGACGCACAGCAGAATTTGCTGTTTGCAATACTGTTTTAGTTTTGGCAATCAAGTCATCAAAATCTAATTTGCCTATTTCTAACTTTTTAGCAGCATAATTATTTTGTGCTCGCCTGGACAGAGCGAGTAGGGCTCTCCATAATTGCCAGTATTGTTCATTGTCTCCATTGGCACTGGTAAAAGATAGGGGTAGGCCAAATCCTTTCTTATCACTCTGGCTATATTCTTTGCCTTTGTCTATTAGCATTTTAATGGTGGCGCGCATTTCTTTAGCGGCATCCGTATTTCCACCAACGCGCACCGCGCCCATGCTAGCCAAATCCAAAAGAACCTTCCAGGACTCTTTTATTTTTTCTTGCTCTAAGTGGGCATCTAGCTCTTCAGTAAAAGATTTAACAAAATCTTGAATGCTTGCAAAATATTGCGCTGCTTGTTGTCTCACGCTCTCGAGTTTATTCCCAGCTTCGGCCAATGGAGTAGTCTTTATATAATGCCCTGACTTAAACCAATCTTCATCAATTACTAAATCTACCAATAATTGTTTTTGTGTGCGAGTAAGTAGCTTTTCTATTTCTTCGATTAACTCAGCCGTGCTTAAATTTTCTAAGTTTGCTGCGATTTGATCGAAGCGCAAATGATTATGCAAAGCCACTTGCAAAAAGCCCTCTACAGTCTCTAGGGGAAAATGCTCTAAGATGCTTTTATCAGCGTTATCCGCTGCAATAATTTGTCTAAAAGTCTCGTCAATAGACTCTTGCATAATCTGTGCTTTTTCAATTTCATCCATCACTTCAATTTGTGGATCAAGACCGATTTCTATAGTGAATGATTGTAAAATCGATTGACACAGCGAATGAATAGTACCTATGTAAGCCGAATCCATGTCGGCTAAGCATTTATGCCAACGCATTCGTTCTTCTGAGCCGCTAAGTTGTGCTTCTTCGTATAATTCCTTTAAGCGCGCTTTAATACGCGTGCGCATTTCTTTCGCTGCTTTGTGTGTATAAGTTACAGCCAGCAAATTATGTACGGTAAGTTCAGGCTGCCTTTGCAAAATTTCTACAAAGCGCCGCACCAAAACTAAAGTTTTGCCGGAGCCTGCACCAGCAACGACAAGCATGCTTTTATCAATGCTTTCAATTGCTTGTTTTTGATTTTCTGTTAGACCAATTTTCATAGCGAAGGTAAATTCTCGCCAAATAAAATATACCAATTCCTTTCAGCGGACTGCCGCAAAGATATTTCGTTCATGAAAGCAGCTGTTGTCGATAACAATCGTTTTGTCAGTTTGCTTTTATCTATTTGTGGCTTAATTATCCGCAAGTCATCCAAGTCTTTAGTTCTGGCGCTGAAAAGCTTGCCTAAGAAAATATCGTATACATCGACAACATAGACTTCCATTGAGCCAAATTTACCGAACTGATGCATTCGCTTTTCCCAGCCCTGAGGAAGATAATGCGATTGAAAATGGGTCAATAATAGGCCATAACGTTTCTGCAACTCTTGCAATAATTCGTGTTGAGATTGCACAACTATCGGCAATTCGTTCACTACATCGAGATCTGTTGTAGCACGTGATAAATAACCAGCAAGTAGCAGCGCAATAGCACCGCCAATTTCAAGAGTTGCTGAACCACTTATACGACTGCCCAGCTCGCGCAAAAATTCCTTTACTGTCTCTGGTTTTGTTGCGTCCATTAATTGTTCCTTCAATGAGGGAAAACCTAGCTCTCCAAGATCCTCGTTTCTAATTGCTTCGATTTTTGTAGCAAGAGTGCTGCCATTCAACCATTCTTTAAGACGTTCGGGACCCCAATAATGTTCCAGAGCCCGCGCACCATCTCGAATTAATAAGCGCGTTCGAAAATCTGGATTTTCTGCTTTCAATTCTTGCTCAATTGCTTGTGACAAAGCAGCAGGATCGATTTCTGGCTTTCCCCAAATTAAATTCCATAGCTCGGACATAACTTAATTTCCTGAATAACGCTTATCATACTGGCTATTCTAAGCTACTGTTACGAGTTAATTGTCAATTAGAATGCTAAAATTTAAATCAATAAGCTCTCAATGTTCTGCATAGGACAGCGATCGCTACCAATTGTTGGCTGGTATTTAGACAATCAGGACAAGCTCGTAGCAGATAGCCGAGAGACGCTGTTAGAGAAGCTATTTTCATTTTATCGATTTATCGCCAATTAATACTTTCGCCATTCTTCGCACCCCTTCGGCGATCAATTTTTCATCGACATTGCCATAGCCCATAAAGAACTCACCTTGTGTATAAGTATCGGCCAGATAATCGCCGCTGGTGGAGCGGATGCCAACGCCGGCTTTTGCTAATTGTTCTGTAATTGACTCATCATCCAGATTGGTTTTAAATCTTACCGCCAGGGATATGCCGGCGCTCTCGCCAAGAATATTTACCGCATAGTGCTTAAATTAGCCTATGAAATTAGTGTTTAGGAAATTTTTTAATACGGCAAACTGCTTGGTGTATGCAACTCAGGCAGACTTTGTCATTACTTGATTTTACTGCGCATAAAGTTTTTCCAGAGCCCGCACCAGCAACGACAAGCATGCTCTTATCTGTGCTTTCAATTGCTTGTTTTTGATTTTCTGTTAGCTCAATCTTCACGCCTAAATTTTAGCAATCCGAAATATTTTATTCATCAGGTGAGATTGTAATTACTTAGCGCAATTGTAAAGCGCCAATTAATGACTTAAGATTGCATAAAAAATAAGTCATAAAACTGGTTACAGATTAGGCAAACCTCTGATGTCAAGCTATTAATTGAGCTTTCTGCCAATACTGCTGCACTCGGTGTCATGCTTGCTTTTGCTATGTCAAATTTGGCAAGGTTGAAGTTGATCGTCAAACAACCTCAAACACGCAGAAGGAACCACAGAAAACCACTCAATCAAAGAACAGAAGTTTCCTTCTTGCCGCGCGTTGCGGTGAGGTGTGTTTCGGGAGTTGTTGTGTCTGTTGAGCCTCCAGATCGAGAAGTTTTGAGATGTTGGATGTTGATTCCTCGTTCCATTTCACGTTCCATTGCGGAGGAGATCATGAGAAACCGAAGGCCGTCGTCGATTCTTGCGCAAGGGTCTGCCGTGCTATTGCTCGTAGCCATTGTGGTGCTGATTGGCTGTGACAATGCCGGGCTGCAGCCCAGCGTCCCCACCACGAGCGCCCCCAATCCCGGGAGTGCCTCCAATCCCGGGAGCGAGCCCCGGACGACAGTTTACAAGTCACAGTCCGGGCAGATCATCGTGGTCTACCGGCACGAGGGGGAAGGCTTCCCGTCCGTGTACATAAGCCATGATGGCAAGCTGTATCAGTGTGATCCATCCTTCCCTGCGGACGATGATGCGTTTTCGGTGCAGGATGTCCACACTGGAAAGTATCCCAAAATCGTGTTTGATCAGAAAGTCCTTCTGCTGGACGGCGTGCCGGTCGCCTTCAAGCGGAACACCCAGGTCGATGAGAAGGGTTATCAGGTTGTCGCACTGGGCAGCGATCAATGGAATTTCACCGGGGATGAAGTGAACCCGCATAACATCCTCTTCGCCAACCTGGCGGAGCGTCCTCCCGGCGGCATCTACCGTAATCCAGAACCGAGGAAGTTCGGCTTTACAGCAGAACAAATCAAGCACTACGAGCGCCATGGTTTGCGGCGATTCGGACGGACTATCTATACCGGGGGAGAGGTCTTCACAAAGGACAACCTACCCGATGTAGGTATCGAAGTAGTGCCGCTGCCACCAGATCGGATCGTCAAAGGTCTGTTCAAGCAAAAGCGATCCAATGGTGAATTCCTGCTCTACACCACCGACCGCTTCAGTGCCCACCACAATGGATACCGGTTCTTCATGGGCAAGGGACCGGAGCTGAAGGAATTACCCATTATTGGCACCGAGTGGAATCCCATCGGTGGAAAACGTACCCTTATCACCGGTGCCGGTGCTTTGTTCGATCCTGGTCCGCCGGAGGGGCCAGAACCAGAATATCTCGAGACTACCTGGCGGGGGAAGCCGGTGGAAGTGCTGAACCACAGGCAATACCAAATTTCTGAACCGCCACAAGGCGGAACGGCGCGTTTGGTACCACGCTAATCAGAATGCGTCGAAGCGCTTTTGCCGCGCCCGCCGTCCAAATGAGCAAATTTGATGAGGACCCGAGGGCGCGCATGTGCCCTCGGGTTTTTAAAATCTTATGTAATTTTTATCGTTTAGGAAATTCCTTAATACGACAAACTGTTTGGTGTATGCAACTTAAGCAAACTTTGTCATTACTTGGTTTTACTGAAAAATCACCTTTTTCAATATTTTCTACAAAAGAAAAAACTTTGTCTTGCAATAAATTTAAATCGTTCCGCACGCTTATCCCATCTTGTTTTTTAGAAGACAATACTTTACCGGTACCGATACTTAAATATTGATAGCTGTCAACATTACTGCCTGGCAAAATAGATTTTTCAGCAGCCAGAGCATAAATTGGTAATTGCATATTTCTGCCGCTTTCAAAATCGTCTCTACTTATAAAAGTTGAACCTGATTTGTAATCAATTAAACGCAGTTTTTTGTTTTGACCAAAACTATTTGTTTCTATATCTATCCTGTCAATCTTGCCCCGAATTTTTATTGTTTTGCCATTTTTGCTTAGTGTTAACGGCGGATACTGATTATCAGGACCAAAAACACCCTCAACCAAATAAGGCTGATACTGTCCCATTTCACTTATAAAGCGATTGAATTCGGCAGTAAAGAAATTATTCAAGCGAAAAGCTAAAGCATTTTTTTCTTGTTGCCAAAATTCATCTGCTCTAAACCAAGATTCTTTTTCAAGCCAAATAAAAGTATCGTGAATTGCTTCATTAAAGACTTCTCGCAGCGCCTTTTCTTGCTCTAAACTTATTGGTATTTTTTTGTCTATTATATTCTGATAAAAAAGCTCCAGTACTTTGTGATAGAAAGTACCCCTATCTTGAATAGACAAACCAATTTCTGGCTCTTCAGGGGGAGTGATTTTTAGCAGACGTGTAAGCCAGAAATTGAATGGACATTTACCGTAATCATTTAATTGCCCAGCATTCCAATATTCAGGCAAAGTAATTTTAGCTGTTGCAGCCGCTACATAATCAACCAAATAGCCGTTCACAGGGCTTTGCAGTAACTGTTTAGATCTAATTTCAGCAAAGCTCAATTTCTCTTGCAAACTATCAATAAAACTTTTGACGGCTTCTAATTTGTTGCTTGCCCCGACTTCGGACGATTTTTGTCCCTGCCAAAAATTATTAGCCAGTGCGTTGCGCGGTGAAGTAAAAGCTGCTTCCAATTTATCGAAAGATAAGGGGTCTCCATTTTCTACTTTTAGGTTAATAGCATTAAAGAAGAAAGAAGGCAAAAGCTCATCTTTACTTGAGCCAATTTCAATGCTCGGATAAGACAATACCAGCTTTTCGCTGGCCCGATTGATCAATGATGCAAATAAGGCATACTCAAAACCAGCCTCTAATCGCGGGTTATATATATACACACCCAGACGCCGCCATTGTTCTAATTCGTGCCCAGCAAGAAAGCCTGTATTAGTTTTGATGGCAGGGAATTCCCCCTCTAAAACACCAGCCAAATAAATCTGTTTGTACTTTCGGTTGGGTACGAGTTCTGCGCTGGCGATTAACACTTGATTCGAGGCAAGTGGCGGAGGAGCAAAATTCGCCTTCTCAATCAGTTTGCTTAAGCGCTCATGATAAGATGAAACGCTAAAGTCTCGTTTCAGTGTTTTTAATATATTTTCTTCTTGAATTAAGTGAGCAAGCTGTCGTCTAAACTGAGCCAATGCTTCTTTTTGCTTCCAGACAGGTAGTGGCTCTAAATAATCATCTATAGCGGATAAATCCAATACTTTGTCTATTAAATCTTCTACCCAGTTTACATAATCTATTGCCGAAGCAATTGAGTCGGGTTGGCTTAAGGTATCAAAAACAGCATTTGTTATTTTTTTCAATTCAGGCTCGCTTTGAAGAGCTTGCTGCCATTGTTCTCTACTTGCTATGACTTTTCTTTTGAGAGAAAGCTCATTTAATTGCTCTATGCTGCTGCTTTTTAAACCAAAAGCTTGAGCGCAAAAATATGGACTGCGTAAGCAATCAATTACTTGCCTGCGCTTAAAATCATCTTGCGCCAATGCTAACAAAGACATAATAAAGCGAATAATAGGTAGTGCTTCTATACCGATAGGATCGTCTATATGGTACTCAACACCGACATCTCTAAAAGCCGCTTCTATAGCCGATTTATAAAGTGAAAGACTGCGAACTGTAACTACTATTTCATTTGCATTTATTTTATCGAAAAGAATGGCTGACTTAATGCGCCCAGCAATTATTACCATTTCAGCTATGCGATCGCTGGCATTTAAAGTTTCTACGGGGACTTTTCCCTCCTCTACTTTTTTAGCAATTGGTTTAAATTCGAAAGACTCTGCTAAGTGCGCCTTTATCTGATCATAACTGCGTACTTTCCATTCATATTCTTCGAACAAATTATCCTGCGGCTTTTCATAATCGAAAGAAATATAGAGCTCTTCTACATGCTTGCTCAACGCCTTTAATAGGTCTAATTGCATAGAATTGAAACGGTCAAAACCGTCAACCGCAATAAAATTGCTCAGCCGTTTTATCTGCTTATTGTTGTTTAAAAAATCAGTCAGCTGTAAAACCGAACCATGCTGATCAATATAATTCAGTTCGCTCATAGCGTTCTCATAGGCGCTATAAATCTCGGCTAATTCTCCCCTATGATCGTTGACTTCACCGCTGTTTGCTTTTTGTACTCTCTTTAAAATGTCGCTAGACGCATATCCAGCTCTTTGCCATTCGTCGAATAAAGACAGTATTGATGCTTGCGCGCCCGCTGTATTTATAATTGACTTTAGTTTGTATATTCTGCCTGTTTCTACGAGTTGATTGCAAACCGCTGCTAGCAACACACTTTTCGCTGCATCGGGTAATAGCTTGGCAAAAATTCCTGCTTGCAATAAATTAGTCTGACAAAATTGGTAAAAAGAAAGAATCTTCAAGCCCCACAAACCGGAGATCTCTGCTCCCTGAACGTCGCCATTGTCAGAAGACTCTATATCTATTTGTTTGTTGATCAGACTCTTTAGTCGGTCTTCTACTAATTTACGATAGCGTTGTGACGGCACGATAATTATAGTTTCGCTATTCAAGCCAGACTTGGCATCCTGGGCTCTCTCTAAGCAATGCTTTAAGGCTCGCTCAAGCAAGAGCCAACTTTTGCCGCTGCGATATGGACCAATCAAAACTTCGTGTTTTCTATTCATCCATCTATGTTGACGGAGGTTAGCGCAATTGTAAAGCAACTATTCATCTTGCGAAGAGCACATAAGAACTGTGTCATAAATTTAGTCCCCAGCTACGTTCGAAGGCTGTTGTCAAGCAATTCTGCCTTTTATGCTAGTCGCTCTGTCCTGCGCCACAAAGATACATCAAGCTTGATTTCGCTTAAAGAAATTTGTCATCTTTAGATATCGTTCGACACTACCGTAGATAAGAGAAACCCCCTACCCCATTTGAAAGAAAGGACCAAAGTGAATTCTTTGCCTTCGCTCGTTGCGAGGACAGAGAAATCTATATCTGAAACGGCAAGTTGAACGTGACCGGACGTCTGTGCCAGGTTGTCGCTGCGCACAGAATAAACCTTTCCAGAGGAAAATGATGAAAGAAAAAGAAGACACTGAAGCAGCCGATGCCGGAACGCCAGCCAACGCTGTTCCTGTTACTGTGAAGGTGGATGGGCTCTCTCTAGGAGCCGCCCTGGATTATTTGAGGGAACACGGTAACCTAGGCGTGAGCTCCTGCGTTGACGATCTCGACGCGGCGTTCGGCCAGGTTGATCAGACGTCCAACTCGGAGGATGAGCTTCCGTCATTCGACGAAATGATTGCTCTTATGCGGGAGGCGGGAGTGGACGTGTCAAGCTACATCGACGAGAAGGGCAATCCGCGGCTATTCACCGCCGGAGAGATGGTGCGGATTATCCGGGGGGCATTGCGCTTGCAAGACGAGCTGCCACTCGAGTGATGTCTCTTGTCGAGAATCCGGCCCGGGCGGTGCCGCACGGCGCTGCTTCGGGCCGGTCTCAAAACCAAACCAGAAACTCAAGACCCAAAGAGGAGAGAATTGTGGAAGAAGGTCCACAACAATTTTGGATCATGGTCGGACAGATCCTGGACGGTACCAAGGGTTTGTCTGGAGCGACCAATCATCTCAAGCAATCCGGACTGCGGGACGAGGGAATCGCCTTTGCTCGTCTGGGCAGGAATCTGGGACAGGGTGCCGGAATCAGTGGCCCGCTTCGTCCTGTCGATGCAGCAAAAGCCGCCTGGGTCCGCTACAAAGCGCTCCAGCGCACCCCGGAAGCCGAACGCGACGGCGAGCAGTTAGGCTGGCAGGCAGCTTTTCTGTCATCCATGAAGGAAATGGCCGATCTGCTGGTGGCCGATAAGCGATTGCCGTCCCTGTCACGACTGCTTTCCTGGGCGGAGGCTGACGATCTTCTGCAAGCAATCCGCTTGTGGTGGGCTGCCCAGCAGGCCGGTGACCCGGCGGAAATCAAAAGGACCGCCTTCGCCGTGGGCGACGCTCTGCACGCCCTGATTTCAGAAGCCAGGCAGGACTGAAAGCTTTGTTCCTGCAGGACAGAAGCCGACCCGGGTGGTGCGTGTAGCCACCAGGGGTTGGTCTTCTCAAATATTACCGAAAAGCCGTCAACAGGGGAAAGCGCAACCGGGAGGCGCGCCCCTGCTTTAGGCATTTACCACATTATAGATATAGGTTCTGTCTGACACCACATCTGGTGCGCCACCGGCTTTTTCTTTTTTCGCACTTTTTATTTTGTTGATATTCAATACTTTTACTTCACAATGATTTGTACTTTGATTTTAGTGTTATAGAGTAAATGCCCATCGCCAGAAACAAGTTTGAAAGTCAAAAAGTGCTTTCCTTTACTTAAGCCATTTGTTGGGATTATGGCACCAAAACCGCAAGAGCCATACTTGTCACTATTCAGTATTGGTGCGACTTCTGGACTCGGCAAACCATAAGTTGCTTGATACATTTTAGTGTCATCAACGAAGATAAAAACAGCGGATGCTGCTGCCTGTGCTGGCAAATCTACGCCCCACTGTATCCAGATATCTTTCCCTGGTGGCACTTCCAGAAAATCAAATCCGTGCAGAGGATATCTATCCAACATAGCACAACGACCCAAGTATTCTAACCAGGTTACCTCAAGCAAGCATACTTTATCGATGGTTACTGGCTTTAATTCTTGAATGTTGAAGACGGGTTGATACCGCCTAACATAATATTCTCTGTAGACACAACCAAAAGCCGAATAACAACCTATTAGCGAATAACACAACCATCCTATAGTTATGAGATAAAAGGCTAGACGTCTGGCTACCCGAGAAGCAAAAACACGAGGAGCAAAAATTGCCGCGTTCACAAATAAGGGAAAAATCAAAGGAAACCATTGTCTTCCTTGCCCGCGATATGAAGGGAAATACATAACATAAACCAAAAGTATAATGAGCACAAATAAGAAATAGCTGTTCATGACTGGATTTGAAAAAGCAATGTAAGAGGCCCAGCGCCAACGCCCTTTCCTTACTAAATGCACAAGACTGATCAAAACTTTCACCAGGCTGGCCAGAGTGAGCAGTATTATAATTTTAGTGACCACCTCAATTGCCAACCTCAAAGCGGTGTTTACCTCCGGAGAACCTATCACGAGTAATACTTCCCCGTAACCAAATTCTCCCCAAAAGTATGTAAACGCATGTCCATCGGCACAAAAAAGAGATTGATATGCGCCCATTAGAGTATTGGCAATATGAGTGGCTAGCATTGTTCCGCCTTGATTGAGCGCATTTCTAAATTCTGTGTCGTCTGGAAACCAGTGCCAATGCTTGGCGTCAAGAGGTGGTAGATGGCAGCCCCAGGAGATCCAGCCTTGAATGATACCAGCAATAACTGATGGAGCAATGAGCGAGACTATTACAATCTTTAACCTCTATATCGGGTGTGCCATATTCACCTAAAGTGCCAAGCTTGATTATGTGAACACTAGGCGCCTCACGCATCACCACCCAGATCAAATTGAAAGTGGTTGTTAGATTATTATTCAATGTCAATTTTGCTTCCTCAAAACCCTTCATTGAGAACGGAGCAGAAGGCAATTCAGCATAATGAATGATGGTGTCTGGACCGAAATCCTTTACTGCATGGCAGAGGAAATCGTAGTCCTGCACATCGCCAATGGCATAGCTTATATCTAATCCGCTGCGCTCTTTCCATAATTTGCAACGTTCCGGAAGACGTGGCGGTGAAATTAGAGGTAGGGCGTTATGTTCGGCGGCTAAGCGACGATACAAATAGTTATCGATTACCATTACTTCGTGTCCCTGTTTGGAAAAAGACATGGCCGTCGGCCAGCCCAAGTAGCCATCTCCGCCTAAGATTAGACAACGCAATGGTCTTACCTCTGATGCTATCCGTGTTTTTGATAAATCATTTCTCCGCCCAGATTTTGGCGTTAGCCCCGGCGATGAACTGTCCACTGTGAACGAAATCTTGACCAAATTATTCTTGGGTTATGGTGCCGAAAAAAGAAAAAAGGAGGTGAGAGAAATCATCGATTTTCTCTCACCCCGGCGAGGCTCACTCCAGTTTGCCTCGTAATTTCTTCATTGCATTCAACTCGATTTTCCGGATCTTCGATCCGGTTAGATCGAGTTGAGAAGCAACGTCCTTGCGCATAATAGGTTTTTTGTAGGGAGGAATGCCGAACCTCATTTTCAGCACTCGCCCCTCCGTGTCCGTCAACTCGCTGTCGATGAGCTTGAACATTCTCTCAAGCTCATCAGCGAGAATTACAGCGTCTGCTGTGATTACCGCCTGCTCTGGCGAAGGGCGGCGAAAGTAGATTGGGTCGGGCTCCTCCCTCAACGGGCTTTGATCCGCGACGGCAATTCGTGCCTGGAGCACACAGATGTGCGTTTCCGGGTTTAGCCCCAGGACAAGGCTTGTCTCGACAGCCTGCGGGGGCCGTGCGAAATCGGCTTGGAGTTTTTTCTGTGCCCTCCTCCATTGGGAAAGAAGGGCAAAGATCCAGGCAGGCAATCTGACTGGATGGGCGTTATTCATTATTTCCTTTCGGATCGCCTCCTTGATCCAGTACCCCGCGTATATGCCCAATCTTGTGCGTTGGCTGAGATCAAATTTATTCACCGCCCTGATCAGCCCTAAATTGCCAGAGCTGACAAGGTCCTCAATGGAAACACCCCGGTTCTTGAATACAAGGGCAATGGATATCACCAAGCGCAGGTTGTGCTCAACGAGCTTAGCCACTGCCGTTGTGTCTCCCCTTGCGACTCGCAGCGCAAGTTCCGTCTCCTCTTCTTCTGAGAGAAGACGAAAGCGCTTTATGTCGTTCATATAGTACTGCAAATCACTTTGGCCATAAACCCACCTGGCTGCCATGGCGCAGCCTCCTTTCTCCTTAAAACGCCTTCGGGAATTAGGAAATTCTGGTGTTCAGTACCGGACGGAACAAAAAACGATTAAATGCTAAATACTTGAAAATGCAAAAGCAATATTCCTAATAGAAATAGTTTTGGAATATTTGGTGGTGATGCGCAAAAAGTAATCAATTTTTTATTAGTAATAATGACGTTTACAGCTCCGCAAGCTAGCGCGAGTTATATACATAGCTATAACCTTACCGCAGCATAAGTAAAGGGTTTAGCCAGAACACAAGCCTTAAGCAAGCTATTGGCAAGCCATTTTTCTTTATCGCGGCGATTATACCTGTAGCAAAACTCTGCAAGATAGTCTTGCATATGTTTTCTGTTAACTGCGCCATGATAGGTGCCTAACAAAAATCTTTTGGCTAGTGAAATAACTTACAGCTATGACTAGTGTTGTGATTAATCGCAATGAATCAACGAAAAGAGGAGCCGCGCTAATTGTAAAGAGACATTTAATTTTGTTGAAAACATATATTAGCGATAGAGAGCTAATTTAATCTTCCGTAGACTTCATAGAAAAAGAGCCGCTCTTGTGCCTTT
>Ga0207039_1028_pt2 | contig 45124 bp, 37 predicted proteins | sample Alteio_BWMinCont_74_FD_153264 | JGI IMG/M metagenome (GOLD analysis project Ga0207039, IMG submission 153264) | Enriched cells from forest soil in Barre Woods Harvard Forest LTER site, Petersham, Massachusetts, United States -... | ecosystem: Environmental > Terrestrial > Soil > Temperate forest >... | reverse complement strand
TCAAGAGCTGCGGACCCATCGTGGTCTAGGTCAACGTAAAGATGGCGGATGGTCTCGATGTCGTCTTTGGTTCGAGTCGAAGCATCTTGTTTCAGCGGATTCATGCCGACATAGATGTCGGCCCCGTTTGCATTCTTGTAGCGAAGCCATGCCTGGAACTCGGGGCTGGCCGCCTTCGGTGCTGTGGTGATGCGTTGGGTGGTTTCGCCTAGGTTCCTATTCAAGACGAGGACTGCGATTCGGTCGGAGGTCTTGAAGTTCTCGTTGATGTACTCCGACGCTGTTGCAGAAGGCCAAGTTGGCTTTGCAGATCCGTTCATCGGGATTGCTCGTGCTTCTGATAGATTGCGGAGAATTCGTATTCGTCAGCGTCGGGGTCATACCGATGGATTTCGAGCACCTCAGAAATAAACCGCCTACCGGGCCGCCGTTCGAGTTGCACGACAATGTTAAGAGAATCGCCGATATTACTCTTGATGGCCCGATACGGGAGTTCTACCCCACTCTGAAGGACGCAGCTCGTAAACCGGGCGAGACCTTGCTTGGCAGACGTTGCATGGACGGTCGAGAGACTGCCCGAATGACCTGTATTGAGAAGCTGCAAGAGATCGAACGCCTCGCCGCCACGTATTTCACCAAGGATGATCCGGTCCGGGCGGTGGCGGAGGGCTGCCTTCAGCAGGTCTCGGATGCTTACTGCCGGAAGGCCGTTCTGTGGCTGGCGCGCCTCAAAACGGACGAGATTGTCCTGACCCATTTGAATTTCGGACGTGTCCTCGATTAGAAGAATTCTTTCGTCCGGGGGAATGAATTTACCGAGGATATTTACGAGAGTCGTCTTACCTGTCCCGGTCCCGCCAGTAATGAGAATGTTCTTGCGGGCCAGCACAAAATTCTCAAGCTGGTTCGCGAGTGATCTTTCAATCGTGCCAACTTTAATTAGGTCCTCGATCCCAAAGTGGCGGGAATTGAATTTGCGAATGGTGAGTGTTACCCCGTTCAAGCTGCACGGGGGAATTACAGCCGCGACCCGGCTGCCGTCAGGCAGGCGTGAGTCGAGAATTGGCTTAGACTCCGAAATATCATCACCGAGACGGCGAGCGATATTCTTTACCGCGACCATCAAGGATTTCTCCCCAATGGAGAGTCCGTGGACTTCCTCGACGAAACCGGCCTTCTCGACGAACACACGATCTGCGCCGTTCACCATGACCTCGCTGATCGCGTCATCCAGGATCAAATGCTCGATGGGCTTCAGGAATGGCAGGATCATCTCGAATCCGTTCATCAGAGTTCTCCGTCTGCAAGCTGCCGAAAGTAGGATTTGTTCGCGTCGTTGAAGTAGGGCTTTAGGTAGCAGAACATCGGCGGCATCGGGTTCGTGCCGTCATACGCAATGGTCACGGATTGTGCGTTGCGCAATTCCGTGAAGGTCTTCATGTCGAACCGAAAATCGAGCTGCGTGTTGTAGCTCTTCGAGGCCGTAATGTTGGACTTGTGCGAGAGCGCTTTTCCTGTGAGCAGGCTTACACGGGCGTCGTGCCCACTCTCGGAGAGGTTGTAACTGACCTTGAGCTTGTCTTCGCGTCCGCACAGCTCGCTGGCGGTTCTGGCAGAGAAATCATCCGAGAGTGCGAGGAATATCTTCGTGCGGAAAGTCTGCAAGAGTGTGCGCCAAGTTTCACCAGGCAGAGCCGACTTGAGAGAGCTGATGCTTTGAGTGGCGACAATTGGAATGCACTTCGGCTGCCGGGAGAGACTGAAGAACTTCTCGTCGCCCGTTGGCTCGCTTTCACCGACGGTGGCGAAATGCTGGTACTCGTCGCACATGAATAGGACCTCACGGAAATGGCGGTCGGGATGAGCCTCCATATCGGGGACCCGGTTCAGCACGGATCGTTCGAAGTCCAGTTTCATCATTACACCAATGGCTTTTGCCAAGCCCGCATTCATGCCAATGGGAAAGTTCAGCGCACAGACCTTGCCATTTTCAATAAGCCATTTGAAGGAAGGCAGAGGCTTGCCATACTTGAAATCAGCATTTGCCTGGGTGTCGTAGCACTGAGCCGGTGGGCAGAACGTCCGCTTCACGGCAGGGTTGTCGTCGAATAGCGAAAGAAATACCGAAATTCCTTCGACGATTGATGTACGCAACTTTGGCTCAATCCGTCGCCAATCGTGGTTGAACCAACGCTTGACTGCTTCAAGCTGCTCTTTCTTTTCTGGTGACACCGGCTTGCGTCCGCCGACATTCTCCGCTTCCCATTGAATCGCCTTGTCCTTTAACACGGCGGCAAGGCCGGGCGTGAGAGTCGCGACATAACTCTTCGATTCTTCGTCCAGCCGGAATTTGAACGGCTCAAGCTCGCGGGGATGCTTGAGATATTCCTCCTCCGAGACCAGCACTGAATCCGTCTCGGTGAGTCTGCGCTCTGCTTCATTGATTTTCTTTTCGAGCGTGGCGGGGTCAATCGCGCATTCGTAGACATCGAACAAGGTTACGTAGTCGAACGCTACCTTATGAAGAAGGATGATGAACTTGACCAGATTTGTGTATGCCTGCTGCCAGAAAGGTTCCTTACCCCGCCCGAAGAGGTTGTTTAGCAGTGATGCGATGTTGTATGCCAAGGCGTATGCGTCGAGGTCGTTGTGGAGCGGGTTGTAGCGATAATCAGAATTGAGGCTGATTTCGATATAGTCTTCACCCCTCCCGTGACGCTCTAGGATTTCGTTAACCCTGTGGCAGAAGTCGCCCTTGACTTCGAGAACGAGACCTCCGATCCTCTTATCTTTATCTCCTGCCCGGTACCCAAGAAGCTGGTCTGCGTATGGGTACATGCAGCAGCTTGTTTTTCCGGTGCCGATTGCGCCGAGAATTGCGATGCCCGTGAAAAGACCTCTTTCCGGGATCACGAGCCACTGCGGATTTTCTGCGGGTACCTGCTTACGAGGATTGTGAACTTCCCCGAGGACGAGGAAGAGTTCGTCCCTCTTGCGAGGGTCAGGAAAGAGAGGCAAGCGGCCCGCGCGAATTCGACGGCCCGCTTTAAGACTAAATATGTAAACGCCAGAGAGCACGATGGAATAACCAATGTACGGAGTCGAGAAGAGGAACAGGGTGTAAGAGTATTTGAGGAAGAAGAAGATTGACGGCGACCGCAGAGCCATGACCTGCAGGAAGATATTTTCTTCGGGAAACGGCACCCGAAAATAAAGGGTCATGCCCGTAGCCGCCGCCAGCAAGCAGGCGACGAAGTTCTTCGAGCTAAGGATTTTCTGCATCATTTTGCTGCCACTCTTGCAACCGCGTTCCCATCCCTCTTGCCAGCCGTTTGTTGCTGCTTTCGCCAGTTCAGGAACTGCTTGTCTTTGAACAGGAGGATCTTCAAAGCCGAATTCACAACATGATCCGGCGTGCTTTCGATGAACGTCGCGTACTTCTCGACGGTCGAGACGACAATGTCCTCCAGCTCGTACTCTCTCTTAACGAGTTCCGGTCGTTTGTTGATGATCGACATATCCATCCTCCTTGTGAGTTATCTGCTTCCGTGGACGCGGGCAAAACACGGTTTAAAAGGAACGCGCATTCCGTTCCCTGGGCTGGAGCGACCCCACGATTCTTTGGGCAGCCGAAGGCTCCCAAAAGTGGGGTCGCTCCAGCCCAACTCGGTGTTTTGCCTGCGTCCAAAGTTGACTGCCGCGCCATGCGCAACCTCTACGCTCCCACTAACTTCCGTTCACCATCCGGGTGAACGGAACGGTGAACTTGCTGGTGATCTGTGTCTTTCCTGCACCGTTCACCTCCATTGCGGTCCTCAGAAACGGGAGACCAATGGCCGTTCACCAAAAAGGTATCGAAGAACACGGTTCTATCGGGAGTCAGTTGGGAAAATTCCCTCCGCACATCGCGTTCTTGTAGCTCTCCGGTGCGCCACGATTCGTACAGGCTTTCAAACCGGCTCCCGTGAAACCGCCGCCGCGCGTCGTTCAGGAATTCAAAATCTTCAGTTACCGGCACCACATACTCGCGGTTGTCCCACTTCCTGCGAACCTGGAAGTAGCGGAGGACCTCACTCGAAACGTCCGATTCAAGCGGCCTCTTTACCAAGGCACGGAAGCGGTCTTCAGCCGTTCGGAAATGGACATCCTTTGGTGCGATGTAAAGAAAGCGAAAAGTTTTCAGCTGCCGGAACAACCCCTGATAGGCGTTGACGTGACCTGAGAAGCTGGAAGGCGTTTCGAACCCCGAATCCACAAAGCTCAGCGTGACCACAGCCGGAGCCCCTGGGAGAGGCGGGGCAAGGAAGAGAGGAAATTTATCTACAAAATAACGAATCGTAGGACGGCTGCCCGAAGCGCCTTCGTAAACCTTGGCGGGAAGGAGGTCCTTGGAAATCTCTAATTGTTCGCAGAAATAGCTCACCTTGTCTTGCTCGGTTTCAAAATACGCGAGGTCCTGATTGTTCAGGATGAAGTCCAAAAGAACGAGCCGTGTACGGATGAAATCAAACGAATGTTGGCGGCGGTTGCGGAGGTTGTCTTTCTCGATCTGGCCGTAAATGGTCCTGGAAAATAGATGAAAGATAGACCCTGCGCCCATATAGTCGCGCATGGTGGCATGCCCGTGCTTCATGAGCTTCTGGGCAAAGGCATTCGACCGCTTACCGCGCTTGGCCTGCGTGAAATTCAGGAACTGCCGCAGCGTGAAGTAACCCGAGTGGATCGCGACTATATAAATGAAGCGAGACTCCGCTTCGGTGTAGCCGAGCTCTTTGATTCGCTCGATTTGGTTAGCCTGGATGTTCATAGCGAGAGAATCTCCGCTGTCAGTTCTTTCTGGTCTAGAACACGACGCAAGCCAGGGGCGTCCTGTGCGCGGGCATAAAGAGAGAATCCAGCACGCACCTTTTCTGCTAGGTTGCTTCCACGGTAGTGCTCGGTAGCAAGCTCAAGGTCCACGCGGGCCATATCACCATCACGGCCTTCGTACTCGATCCGAAGGTCAGGGAGCGGAATCTTTCCGCGAACGACTTGTAGGCCGTGTTTCTCCGCTATCTCTTGCTTGCTCTCGGCGGAGGGTTTTTCTGGGCCGAACTTCGCCAAGTCGTGAAAAACGCGCTTCTTTAGTTCGAAGTCGAGGACAACGCGCGGATTCCTGCCGCCGTGGCGCTCAATGTCTTCGACTGCCTTGTGATAGAGGCGATAAAGGTCAGCGTCGTGATGCGCTTCGCGCGGTTTCGTGAAGCCGTAATGGGTCGCTTGATTTCCAGGAACCGTTCCGGTTGACCGGAGGAATTGATGGCCCTTTTTAGTTAAAGTCAGAAGTCCGCGAGGAGCCGTATCGGAGTGCGGGATACTCTTCTCCGCGACGAGGCCCTGCCGGATGAGGTTGGCTACATCCGACCTTATGCGGTCCTTTTCTCCGTAGTAACGGAACTCTTCAAGATCCTCGCTTGCAACGGCGCGGAATTTACCAAGCTCAGCTAGAGTCTCAATTTCAGAAGATCGGACGGTATAGGTTCTCCCGCGAAATTCGTACGGCTTGCGCGGTTCGACTGGGCGGTCCGCTTTCGTTCTCGGTGCCCGTTCTGATGTCAGCCGAGCATCATCCTGTGCGTCACTGCCAAGCCCCTGTCCCCGCGAGGAGTCGCAACGGTCCATGTGGCGGTTGCCGGAAACCGGCTCCGGTGCAGAGTCTCTGGGATCGAGGGATTCATTGGATACGTAATCGCGCGACATGCTAGTCCACCTCCTCTTCGAGGGATGGAGCCGTTACTTCCGTCTGCCCGACATGAAGCTGCTTGTCGAGATGAGAGAGTTTTCTGCCGGTGTCTTTGAGGAAGAATTTGCGGTTCAATGCGAAGGCGAGTGCGAAGACGTTGATAAAGAGAACCGCACAGTAAATCAAGATTGGGGTTCCGTAAAAACGGAACAAAACACTCTTGTAGGAAACGAAATAGGTCAGCCTCTGCATAAACCAGAAGCCAAGTCCCAGGACGATGGCGATGGTCAGCATGAGTGCGTTCGCAACCATAAGCGCTCACTTGAAGGCTTGGTCCTCGCGGAAATACGTGATCGCGAGGCCCAGCGGATTAATCGGAATTAGGTCGTTCGGGACATTGCTCTTAAAAACGAACACGAAATTGGCCGTATATAGGTCTCGCTTAATTTCGCTGTGATCTGAGGGCGAGTAATAGACCATGTAAAAGTCCACACGCGCCTTGTACGGCGGCGACTGCATGTCTTCGAGCGCGACTTTCTTCACATCAATGTCGATTTCGGGAATGGAGGTATTCGTGATGAACTTCTTAATGACATCGTCCTTGTGGTAGGCGTCGATGATGCCGTCCGCAACCTTACCGTCCAGGAAATAGAGAGACTTCGAAAAGTCATCCTGGATCGTGTATCGGTTGCGGCGGTAGTAAAGCGCGCAGAACTGTGAAAGGAAATACTTCGCCTCAGCATCCTGCGGTTTGTACTCGAAATTGTGATAATTGATGGCTTCAGCCCGGCCCAAGTCGTCAATTCGAATGACGAGGGGACGAAAATTCTGAAATGTGCGAATCGTTCTCAGGTCCACAAGGGCGAGTCCGATGGCTACAAGGGAGACGAGGACCAGCGCGATTTTCAGATAGGTGTTGGTCACCATCGGATCGCCATACTGTTCGAGATAGAGTCGTTTTGCATTTTGGAAAGTCGCATCGTTGTTCATCCGAAGACCCTCTCCAGAATTCCGACAGAAGATCCACCTGCCGTTCCGCTAAAAATATGGTTGGTAAGCGCCGGGATTTTCAGAAGCGCATAGATAGACGCGAGAAAAGTGATGAAGAGGACCGGAAACGCCTCGATAAGCTGGACGGTCGAGATCGTGCCCGTGGGTTGCAAGCCCAATATTCCCAGAATGAGGTTTCCAATGACGAAGACAACCGCCGCTGCGATGACCTGGTAGAAAGCATATTGGATAAAGCATTTGAACCAACCCCAAAAGAGCCATTCCAGTTTCGGGACGATGAAGAACGGTATGAATATGGGTCCCACCAGCACACACACCGCCGTGGCAATAAATCCAAAGGCGATTACGACGATTGCGATGGCCTGGGCGGCAGCGAGCAAAATAATGATGACGACATAAATGATGGTGCCGAGGATGTCCGTGATGCCCGGCGAATCCATGCGTGTCTCAAAATCGGCGATTCTCTCTTCGACTATCTGGAGTTGTGTCTGATTGATTTTATTTGCTAGAAACTGTGACTCATCGGTGATGAGGTTATGGAAGCTAGCGCCCATTCCCGGAATCGGGGTGCTGTAGTAATTCACCATTGCAAAACCAAAGCTGATGGTCAGAAGCAAGCTTGCGAAATTGTCAAAATTAAACATGTGCCGTCCGCCCGCGGCGGAGAGTGCCGATTTCACGCCGTACCAAACCACGAGGATTGTGGCAAAGGATCGGAACAAGTTCTGGCCCATTGCGTCGAAGAAGCCAAGATTCTGCGTGAGCAGGTTGTTGATGGCCTGAAAAATGAATTGGAGGTAGTCCATCGCAGTAGCTCCTTCGACGCGCCGGGTATGAGCAATCCCTTCTAAGGCATCCGAAAGTTCTGTAGGGACTCCGTCAACGTGCCGTTCACCTGAGCCATATTTCCGGCAAGGTTGGCACGTCGCGAGATGTCGGTGTTGATGGCGTTGGTCGTGGCCTCGCGTTGCTGCTTCGCGATGATGGTTTGCTGTTCAAGAAGCGACGCGAGAAGCTTGTTGGAGTCCTGTAATGTGCGAAGGGTCAAGACGCCCGCCGCATTGATCTTGTTCAGGACGGAGACTTCAGTGTTCAGATTCGGGTCTGCGGACAACGAATCCTGTTCGAGGTTCGCAATCTGCGATTGAACATTCTGAGCGTTCCCACGGATTGATCCGATAGCGGCCATCGCCGTAGTGTTTGCGCCGTCAGCGAGTTCAACGGTCGCATACTGGGATTTCACTCGTGCCTGTTCATCGTCGGTCATCCGGGAGATGTAGTCGGGGCTGTATTGGAGCAGTTGGGTTGTGGCTTGCTGGTAGCCCGTGGTTACGGTAGGAAACAGGCCGGAGTTGATCCCAGTGACCCAGGTTCCTGTGTTTTGGTAAGTATTACCCGCGAGAGTGTTCCTCCATTGCGAGAACTGGGCCTGATAACGAGCAGGCATGTTTTGGAGGTTGCGGGACATCTGCAAAGCCAGGTTGTACTGAGTAATGAGTTGGGTATAGCTGTTCTTCAATTGAACGAGTTGTTGTTGAAGTTCGGCATAGCGGAGCAACGCGTTCGCGTAATTTGTGGGGTCGTAAACAATCCCGAATCCGAATTGCGCCGAAGCGGTTCCAACGCACAACCCTATGATGAGCAAAAGTGCCAGGACTTTTCTTTTCATTTTGTGTTCTCCTCTCGAAGTTTTACCGATGTTGCTGTTTGCACCCGGCCCTCACAGGTCGGGCGGCATCTTGTGATTGTTGTAGTCGGGCATCGCGAGGTCGCCCGAAAGATAGACTTTCACGCGATGTCCTTCCCGGATAGTTACGGCTGGCAGAATGTTGAGAAACTTGTCGAGAATCTGTTCGGAAGACTGCGCCATGCTCTGAGCGAATCCCTGGCGCATGAGATCGGCACCCGAAGCGTTAAATGTGCCTCCGGTTCCGGCCTCCGCTACGGCCCCGATCGCACCTATAGCAAGGGAAGTACCGAAAATGCGTAGATAGTGGTTGTTTACCTGGTCTCGCAAACCGGCGTCACCGATCTGGTTGAGACCCTTAAATTGGTCGAGATTCAGTGAATATCCGTCCGGCATGATAAGACGGTGGAAGGCCACGGCGAGTCGAGTCTGGCCGAACGCCTCAACACGCCGTGTCTCACCAAGAATCTTCGTTCCTGCGGGAATGAGAAGATGCTGCCGGTCGTGGGAGTACACGTCGTTCGATAGCAAGCATTCGACTGGCCCGACAAACTGTCCGTCGAGACGATTGATGAGAACGGATTCGAGAACTGTTCCTTCGAATAGAATGTAAGTTTTCCCCGCCGCTGCTTCCGACGACTTTTGGATCGCGGCGGCGGGGTTTGTTGCCTCCTTGCGTTCAGTTTTCACATCGGCTGGACCTGTTGGTACGGAAGAACTGGCCGTTTGCGTAGGGGGCATAGAATTCGGCTGGGCTGCCACCGGAGATTGGGTTGCGACGTTCGGTTGAGCGTCCTTTAAGATTTGGGCCACTTGGGCCAATTGAGCTAGGTCAGGTCCAGCGGACGAAGGACTGGAAGGACCTGCATTCTCGTTTGGTGACGATGGTTCGGAGAGGGGAGATTGCGTTCCCAGAGCGCTTTTCCGGTAGGTCAGCGCGATATTTGAGGAGAAGAGTGAAACGTATTGTCGCCGTTTGCGCTCCGTTTGAATCGGATCTTCGGCACTGCCCGGTGCCGAAGCGCCGGATGCGTTACTCGATTGCAGCTGTTGGGGGTCCGACGCGGCACCGAGCAAACGATTTTGCTGCACAAGAGCATTCTGGGCTGCGAGTTGCTCTCTCTGGAGTTCTTGAATTCGGTTTTGCAAGTCCGCAATCTTCGTTTCGTTTACCTCAAGCGGAAGCGAAGTTTGGGTCGTGGAGGCATTTGCTTTCGGGAGGCTCGCCTGCTTTTTCCCACCCGTGAGCCACATGATGACAACCATGAGAACTGCGAGACCAAGGATTAGCCAAGATTGAACGTGTTTTGGCAGAAGCCCAGGGGGTGTTGTCGTCTTTTCTTGAATTGGTTCATTCATGGTTCTCTCCTTCTCGCGGGCGTCCGACATTCCCACTAGCCTCGTCGCGTAAATGTGATTTTCTTTTTGCCGATGGCAAGGTAGCCGGATGCGATCACCTTGGGGATGATGTAGACGCCGTTCTCAAGCTGAAAGTTGATGAGGTTCGGCTTGCCGTCCTTCATTTCGTAGAGGGCCGGTTTCTCGTGGGCGGCGCACTTGATATAGGTGAATGAGTCGTCGTGGTAAATCGCCGACACGAGGAAGGGTTCCTGCGAACCTTTCTTGTCCAGTGCGTAATCGAACTGGAGCTTCGTTGAATAGTCGGTTTTGAACTTGTCGACTTGCTCGGTTGCGCGTGCTTCGGCTGCGTGAATCCGTTCGTCTGTCTGCGTATGAAGGGCGTCTAATTCCTTCTTGTAGGCTTCGGCCTCGCCCGCACGAACATAGCCCTGCAGGAGGCTGTTGCTACCGACGCTCGACTCTTCTTTCGGCTCGATAAAGAGTTTGAGGTCCGGTTCGACGTTCGGCTCATTGCTTATTTCCGTCAGCAGGAACGAGTAGACATGGCCTGATGCGGTAATTAGGTGGAGGTCACTCCGAATCCCAGCCTGCGCGGGATGGATGTAACACAGGTTGTGCGCCCCGTTAATGATCCAGAAGTCCTTGTCGCCGGTCGCAAAGTCCAGAATGTCTTCATCCTGCGGCAACACGATTAGGGTCGAATATCGGAGCTTTGCGCGAACTGCGATAACGTCCTGTTGCGAGTATTTCAACGTTCGAGCAACACCAGATTGCGCAAAAACGGGTAATGCAATGCAGACGACGAACCAGAGAATCGCAACCGAGAGACTGCTTCGACGAAGCATCGGTGGTATCTTCATTTGTCTTCTCCTTTTACAAGCGTGGGCATGGATAAGGTTTTCATTCGGCTGCCCCCGCCAACATGTCGAGCCCCTTTTCGAAGCCGTAGGTCTCGAACGCTTCTTTCCGTTTGCGGTTGTCGAATGGGTCGTTTGTGTAAATCCAGTAGCTCTTCGGGTCAACCGTGAGGTTCGCGACCTTCGCGAGTTCCGGGGTCTTTATCAGAAATTGCTGCTTGGGAACGAGTGTCGAGATTAAATCGACTTCGTTCTCGTTCAAATGGAACTGCCGCCGATAAAGGTCCCGATCCATATCGGGATTAGCCAGGAAGATTTTCGTCGGGCAACTTTCGATAATTACATCCAGCACTTCCGACCGGCGCAGCTCGTCGAGGGATTGGGTGGAGAGAATCATCGCGGCGTTGGCTTTTCTCCACGTCTTGAGCGCCTCGACGATGTACCGCTGAATGCTCGGATTCTTCAAAAACACCCATGCCTCATCTATGAAAAATGCCTTGAATACGGTACTGATCTCCCGGTCGCTAATGACGGAGTTCGCTCGATGCAGGATGTAGAACAGGAGCGGTTCGAGGATTTCGGGGTATTGGCTCATTTTCTGGAAGTCGAAACACTGGAAACGAGAAAAGGAAATCGTGTCTTCCGAATTGTCGAAGAGGAATCCAAACTGGCCGCCGCGTGTCCACTTCGCGAGCCTGTCGGCAATCCGATGTCCCAGCGTGTTTGCCAACACTCCGAGCGTTCGGAGCTGTGGGTCAACCGAATACAGATTCTCGACCTGCTCGTAGAGATCCCGTTCCTCGCCGGGTTCCAAGTCGATTGGCGACGAGCCTTGCAACAAAACCTTCACAAACAGGGCGAGAAAGTCGAGATTTTCCTTTGTTGGCGGGAGAGAGAACGGATTGATCCTGAAGTCGGCGGAGTTGATTCCTATCTTCACGTACGAACCGCCAAAAAGCTGCGTGAGACTTTCGAAACTGCCGCCGAGGTCAAAAATGAATGTACACGGGTCGTATTTCTGAAGATTAGTGATGAGAAAGTTCAGAAGGAACGATTTCCCGGCTCCAGTTCGCCCGAGAATCATGGTGTGGGCCACGTCCCGGTGGTGGAGGTTTAGAAAATAGGGGGTGCGATGGTTGGTTTCGAGGACCGCTAGATATTCCTGCCGGAGATGGTGGTTCTGGCGGTCGCCACAGTGCAGCGTGAACAGAAACGAATAATCCGCATAATTCGAGTTGAGCAGATACACATAACGGAGGTTGAAGACGTGGTTGCCGGGAACGGTAGCAAGGAATGAATTCAGAAGGTTGTATTTCTCTTCGTAAAGTTGTGCGTCGTGAACGCTGAATACCTTGTAGAATTCGGCGCATGCCCGTTCCACTTTTGCTAAGTCGAGGTCGTAAATAACGACGGTCAGCGAGAAGTTGCCGAAGTAATTCCCCTTAAGTTCGATTTCCTTGATGCTGTCCCCAAGTTCTCGCACCTGCGATTCCTTCGAGTCGTCGACGAGTACATCGTGTGCGGGGGCGTCGTTGAGGTTCACCTGACTGACGAATGAGTGTTTCGTGTTATGGAAATGGCGGCGCTTCGCCTGGATGGTTCTCCTCATTGTTCCCGAGTCTTCCTTTTTCCACTCGGTCACGACATGGAAGTTGGCCTGAACTTCGAGCAGTCGCTCAAAGATCAATGGGAAGCTTTGTGCGGAGGGCTCCTTCAGCGTCAAGACTTTGACGTAATAATTATCGAGCCGAAGGAATCCGCGATGGCATTCCAGATGGGATTCGCAGAGGTAATAGTCCAGAAAGGTGTCGTATTTCAGGCGGGCGAGCGCAATCTTTTGTGGGCCGAAATTGAGAGTTTGCTTGAGGACGCGGAATGCTTCCTTCTTGTCGAGCAACCGCATGGGCAGGAAATCGCTTACCTGTAGGATGAAGCTCTCGACTTTCTGTCGCAGAGTCGCTTGACCCTTGCTGATTTCTCGGTCGAGCAATACAACTTGTTTTGTCCCAGAGAAGTGCGCCCGCAGTTCACCAAGTGCTTTGGACGGATGTTTCGGGAACTCCGAGAGCGCTCTGCTGAGCGTTCGTGTGTACCGGAAACCCTCGAACAGAATCACGTAGTAAATCGAGAGCGAGAAGAGGGTGTCTGATTTCCCGGCAAAATACGCGACGCGGTTCTTGATGGCGGCATCTACGATTGGCTTGCCGTAGAGCTTGTAGGGAATCGTTTCGTTGTTCCGTTTGAAAAGATACTGATAAATGCGGTAGTTATCGTCGAATAGCTTGAGTGCCGATTCGAGGCGCTTGGTGATACCGTCGAGCGCATTACCGTCAAGGCATTCATAATCCACTCCGCGAACTTCGAGGATCACCCCCAAGTCTCCCGTCTTGGTCAGGAAAACATCGGAGTCGATGAACCCGTACAGGTTCACCTGCTCGTTGAATGAGCCCGTCTCTTGGTAATTCTTGAAAATACGCTGGAGCTTAAGCATTGGTGATCCTGCGAATCGACACCGGGCTGAGTTTCGCCGGATCGTATTGGCTGCGAAGTTTGGGTGATGTGAGTAGACATCGGAGAATCTGCGGGTCGGTCCCGGTAGCCCAGCGCGCTGCAAAGTAGAGCAGCAGAAACATCAATAGGCCCCCCAGAAGGCTGCCAAGCAGATTGAACGTTCCCGCACCGATACACATCGCGAAGAAGAAAAGCTTTCTCTCGGCTCCTAGGATCGTCAGGGGCCGAGATAGGGACCGATGGACCAAGTTGATTCGTCTGTTTTCAGGCATGGCGTATTCCCTCCTTCGGGGGTAGTTATCCGGGAAAGAGCCAGGCAAGGAAGTTCACAGCCGCGATTGCCATGCCTACGCCGAAAAGCACACCCGCAAGTACTCTCTTCGAGCCGCCCTCCCCAAAAGCGAACGTCAAGCCGGAAACCACAATGGCGACTAGAGAGAGCCCGCGAGCGATGGTGCTGGTGAACGCCGTTTGCAGAACGTTTACGGCGTTCTCCCAGGGTGAGTTTGCTTGCGCGAAGGCAGGTGCGGCGAGGAGCAAGCCAAGTGCGACTACCGCGATCTGCCGAGAGATGGTCCTGAATTGAATTGCTTTTCGCCAAAGTATGCTCATGTCAGCAGTTCTCCTTCTTTCGTGCGCTTCTTAGCGCCTACTTGTGAGATTTCTCGCGTAACCTGCGGCTCCCGCAGTAAAAGCTGAGACAGGAAGGAAAAACCGTTCCACTGGCTAAGAGACCGTGTCCGTAGTTAAGGCACACGTGGAGCACAAGCTCCGTTCAGGGGGTTTTTACCTTCGCGCCTAGCCAGTCGTCGGGTGGCCGTCCGCGAGGCTTGGCGGCTTACAGCGGCGGGTTGGGTCCGCCAAACTCGCGGGGGAGAATCCTGCGAGAACTCCCCTCAATTATAAAGAGGCAAAAAAATCGAAGAATGTCAGGGGGGAAATAACTTTTTTTTCGGTTCTAGCTTCTGGAACCCTCAGAGGTCTCGGGCAATAGTGCTTGTCACAGGCTCGCTTTCAAGCGGGCAAGCAAACCGCTACAGGTCTTGTAGCACGGGGAGCAGTGAAAAACGTGGTAGACGATGGAAGCATCGACTTGCTGGGGATCATGGGCCAAGCGTTTCAGTACTGCTTGGGAGGGACAGCCCTCTCTTCGGGGGTTGGGATACTCTTTGGAGAGATGCTCCTTAACGAATTTGAGGAGCGTCTTCTCAGAATACGACTCGCGCGCATTTCTCTTTTGCTTTCGTCTCACGGCGGGCAAGACAGGAAAACCTCCTCACGTAACTCGTCGCGATTGTTGAAGTGCCTTTCGAAGACGTTGGACGGTCGAGCTGAATCGTTCCCGTGCTGCACCGCTGGAAACACCGCAGCGCCGCTCAACTTCCTTCCACGAATAGCCTTCTAGCCGACGGAGGACGATATTTTGCGTGACTTTATCACAGCTAGCAAGAGCCTCCGCTAGGAAGAGGCTTCGCTCCATATCTTGTACGTCTGCATATTGCGCTTGGCGCGCCAAGGAAAGACTGGTCGGGTCGTTGAGAACGGCTTCCATGCGCTTCTGTCTTCTAACACGTCGCATGTAGGCGAGGAAGAGGTACCCACGAATGTCTGTCACATCTGGTTTGCCTCTAGCCGCTTTCTCCTGACGGGTTTTAGAGACAGTGGCCGCCGTTTCTTCAAACAGGCTAATGGCCAAGGCGGGGTCGCCCAGGACTTTTTCAGCATAGCGGACGGCACCGGGACCGATTTCTTGGGCCACGGACAATACAGATGGATCGATTGTTCTCCCTAGGTGGTCAACTGAATTCAGCAAAAACGGGAGACTTGGCGTCGTTTTTCGGTGTGGGTGCATGGGTTCCCCACTGTTACCCGTCGCCAACTAGTTTTAAGCCTGGGTGTGAGGAATGGCGGGAATGTTTATATTACGTGCACTTAGTGATTACTGTACTAGAGAACAGTGGCCGCACGCCCTACGGCAGGAAAAATAAAGCGAACATTGGGAACCGCGCGACCTCTCACTGGGCTTCCCATCCTTGGTCTGTAAGAGTCAAGTTTTGATTTAGCGTTGCCTTTCCCACTCCGTTGATCGTGGGGACGATTCCGGGGAAGGCTCTTTGGATATCCGAGTTCTTAGCCCAATCAGCAAGATTCTCGATTTTATATGTGTAGTACAGCGTCATTTCTTTCTTATCGCCGACAGCAATAGGCCCTTCGGTCTTGGTAACCGAGTCCAGCGCTTGCTGTCCAAAGCAGATGTCGCCTCGACTCTCCTTCTGGCCGATCAAACCGGCGGCTTCCTTTTCCTGGTAAAACTTCTTGCCGTCGTCGGTCAACTCGTACCGAAGAACCTTGACCTTGACCGGGGCTGCTCCTGATAAGGGCGTGACTTCAGTCTCCGTCTCGTGGGACCGCACTAAGCCCACTTTCTCTAGAGCGGCCATTTGCGATCCTCTGACGATGCCCGGACCTCGGTCGCTGTCCTGGAGGTCTACTGGCCATTTGGCGGCTAAGCCAAGGCATAGCTGGCCTTTTCTGACCAAGTAAGCATTCGTCGCATCGGACAAGTTCTTCTCGTTCGCGTCGTTTTTGCTTCCACAACCCACCAGAAGGAGAGTTCCAAGAACCATGACCCACAGCACATCGTTTTTCATGGCTTCCTCCCGTCGCAATCGGCCGATGTGTTGGGCTGCCATTCTCCGAGCACCTGCCGCGCTGTCGCGTTCGAGCTATCCCCGAGAATCAAGGTTCAAGATACTCCAAAGTCAAAGCGATCTTCCAAACAAAAAAAGGTTGTCAGATAAGGCCCGCATCGGGGCCAAGATTACCCGCACTGAACCGAATAACGTGAATGTTTATGAAGTAACTCTGCCGCCTGACCTACAGGACTCTCCGGATGTATCGCGGATTGATCGTAATTCCATTTTAATAAAGCGAAATGCCAAATAGGGTTTAGATCTAGCCCACGGAATATTGTTCCGAGTACAGCCAATACTGGTCACTATAAACCCCTAACAACATGCAGACTTCCCCGGCAATTTACTCCGCCGCGACAGCTGTTTCCGTGCCCCGCGTGGGTATCACCCGGCTGGCAATCGCGAGTAGATCGCGAGCCCGGACATTTTTTGATTCATCTGCCAGCGCTGAAACCCGCTTGTAGCACTCGTCGAGTTCTTCGGGGGTGGGTGTGTAGCCGATTTCGACTAGCGCCGTGCGCAGCGCATTGCGGCCCGAATGTTTTCCCAGTACCAATTGCCGCTTGGGAACGCCAACTTCCTCGGGTGAGATAATTTCGTACGTGAGGGGATTCTTGAGGATGCCGTCCTGATGGATACCTGCCTCGTGCGCGAAGGCGTTTGACCCTACTACTGCTTTGTTGGGCGCAACAGCTACACCGGTAATCTCCGACAGCAGTTGGCTCGTGGCATACAGTTTGTCGAGATGTAGATTCGTGGTCGCGCCCAGGGTGGCCTGCCGCACGCGCAGCGCGACAGCGACTTCCTCAAGCGACGCATTGCCCGCGCGTTCACCAATTCCATTGATAGTCAATTCAAGTTGGCGTGCGCCGCCGCGAATTGCGGCCAGGGAATTAGCCACGCCCAGACCGAGGTCATTATGGCCATGCGCGCTCAATATAATTCCAGGTGCGCCGTCTAAAAAATCGATGACCCGGCGGAACATGGCCTCGTATTCATCAGGCAGAGCATAGCCAACCGTATCAGGCAGATTGATAATGGTTGCTCCCGCCTCGACGGCGAGTTTCGCAGCCCTGCACAGGAAGTCGATGTCGGTGCGGCTCGCGTCCTCGGCGGAGAACTCAACTTCCGCACAATGCTGCCGCGCGTAGCGCACGGTCGTGGAGATCGCTTCGAGAGCCTGCTCGCGCGTCATGCGTAGTTTGTATTGAAGATGCAAATCAGAAGTTGCGAGAACAATGTGTACGCGCGGATGCACCGCATCCTTAAGGCCGTCGAGGACTACATCGATATCGTCGCGCTTAGCGCGTGCCAGCGCCGCCACCGTGCAATTGTGGATTTCGCACGCTACGGCACGCACGCCTTCCAAATCTCCGCGCGAAGCGATAGGGAAACCGGCCTCAATGACATCCACGCCTAGTGATTCCAACTGCCGAGCTATGCGTATCTTTTCCGGTGCGGACATTGAAAATCCGGGTGCCTGCTCGCCGTCCCTCAGCGAGGTATCGAAGATGCGTATAAGGTCCATAGGTCTGTACACTCTCCTAAGCTATGCATTTCATCTCATTACGGCGGTCGAATCAAATTTATAATATTTGCACGCTCCATAACTTAATGTTATATGACGACAAGGCGCTTTCAGTAACACAGAAGGAAGCTTCTCCGGTCCGTTGAAACTCGTCGAGGACGACGCGCGAGACGATGAGAGCAACCTATTTACGCTTGACCATTTCCTCGGTGACACCGAGCACTGTGTATTTGCCGCTGATCGGCAGCCACCGTTCTAGACTGGTGGCGCGGAGGGTTCCTCCGCGCCGATAGCGTTGAGAATACGAGTAGCGGTTTGCTGGATGTGCTGCAAGCTCTCCGACAACAGCTTGGCGTCACCCTCGTAAAGTTGGATGTAATCTTGCGCTGCCGATCCTGTCTCAAGCCCGATTGCTTGGCAGACAACGAATGCTACGGCCTCGGCTTCCGTCTCGCGGCTCCGCTTTGAAGTGGTAGCACGGCGCTCGTCACGGTGCATCAATTCGTGTGCGACCTCATGTGCTAGTGTGGCGAATTCCTCAGCGGGAGCCTGGTCCGGCAGCAACGTGATCTTGCCGCCTGCGGAAGTGCCACGAGCAGGGGCGATGTCCTGCGAGTATTCGAGAACAATGCCTTGCTCAGTGACGAATTTACCGAGCCGGTCGCGGAATTCGCGGGGATCGCCATTGACGTTGCCGATTTCAGGAAGTTCTTGACCGTCCGTCTGGCTGATGTCGAACACGTAGGCGGCCCGGAACCCGACAGCGGTTGAAGATTCATCGGTTTCTTCCACGCTTTGGCTCTTCGCTCGAACGATTGGCGCAAGAATCAAAATGCCTTTCTCGCCTTTCTTCACGAAGCGTCCCAGTTTGTGCCACGTCTGGAAGCCAGCGACGTGCGTAGCCGTTGGGTTCTGGGATGCGATAAGCATCACGTTCCGCAGACTGTACCGATGGAATCGGCCAATCGCCGCGAGGTAATTTCTCAGCGTTTCACTGTGGCCCCTTTCGAGAGATTGACTGAGCTCTTCGATTGCTTTGCTGACGATCTGTTTGGCTTGCTCGACTTTCATGATTGTTCTCCTGTTTCGGGAGCTTTCTGCCCCCTTCACCAACAGCGAGGGGGCAAGGTCCCGAAACAGAGAACAGGAGCGAAGAGATTGGTGCGTTCAGGTCGAAACGGGTCGCACGCTGGAGTGACACAGGCGTTCCGTGGCGCGAAGCGTGCTAGTGGAGACCGAAGGCGAGGGGCTTACTCGCCGGGACGCGGCAATCTCAAAGCGGCAAAAAGAGGAGAGCTAGCCCAATCTTCGCCAGGCAGAAAGACACTCGGAGGAGGATCTGGCGTGGGTTCGGGGGGCGACAGCTCGAAAGGCTGAAACGCTTCTCGCAACATGGCTGCATATTTCTTTCGGTCGTAGCCGTGCCATCCTTCCCATAATGCAAAGGCGCGCACTCGATCATTTGGAACAGCGGATTCGCTGTCCGTGATGACGTATTCGATGGTCTGGCCGGGACGCAATTTCACGCCACTTCCAAAAAGCTGCTGTGCGGCAATCGCAGTGACACCAGCCTTTTGATAGTCACGCGGCTCCCTTGTGATCCGCTTACTAACTACAAGGTCCTTGATTTCGACATCTCCGCTGGCTAGCCGTTCTTCATAGCGAACCAAGACGATGCGTGCGATTTCTAGTTTTTGAAGATAGGTCTCACGGTCGTAGGCTTCCGCCAATATCAAAAGAACCTCCTGCTGCATTTGGTTTAACAAGGGAGGCGTGTCGTGGCGACGGCATTCGAGTCCCCTGACTTTGACCTCACCGTCCTCCCCCACTGCGAAGAAGCGATTCGGGACTGGAACATCCTGATGCTGCTTCGATGGAAGGAAGACAACGTATCGGTAGACAGACTCTATTGCCAAAGGAAGGTGCGTTCGCTCTTCGATTTCCTTGGCAAGTTGCTCGAAGTCTTCGTGTGTTGCGCCTTCCCTCCACACATAGACGGAATCAACGATTGCATGTACCAAATCGAAGCCGCGACTCTCGGCGATTTCTTTGGCAACAAGGAGAGTTTCCCGCGCCACAGCGTTGATGGCTTCGTGGGCCTCGATCTTTCCAAACCGTGCATTCTTATAGCCCGTGTATCCGAAACAACAGACGAGGAGCCATTTTAGCGAGTCACGTTGCAACTTGAATCGCGCTGCGATAGGCGGTTCAGATGTCTTTTGAAGTTTCTTCAATTGCGTGCGCTTGGCAATGAGTCGTTCCACCACGCGGCTCGTGATACCTCTTCTCCTCTCGCAAATGCGATAACCCAACTCTGGTATGCGAGGTGCATCTGGGCAGCACGGACAATTAACCGTTTCGGGAGAGATATTGAAACGAGACATGATGCTTGGGAATTGGCTGACAAAATCTAGCTCTGCGACATTCGCTGTGAAGCCTAGCTTGGGCACAAAAACTAAACCGCCCCGATCTGCGGCCAGTAGTTCATCTGGTTGTTTTGGGTCTTCCGGCTCGGCCTTCTGCTCCGGTATCAACACTCCGTCGCGGTGTGCCAGTTCCATTTGCATGTACGAAATGCCCGTGCCCGTCGTTGTTCGGGCCGCGTATTGAATCGGCAGTTTGGTGACACGGGCCAATTCCCAGAGTCCCGCGAAATCGCACTTTTCTGAGATAAACGAATTCTGCTTGTCCACATGAACGCGACCGAAGAGAGTTATGGCACTCGCTTTGAAAAGTATCCGGCCATAGCTCGTGTAGCTCCGTGGCTTTGACTGCTGAACGGCAACTCCTAAGTCTCGGTTAAGGTTTAACGCAAACTTCAATCGCTCGGCTTGCTGACCCAGCAGAGGCAGAATAGTTGAGTCTCCCCATTCGGAAAGAATTACGTCGGGGTCCTCGCGTTTGAGCAATCGGGCGAAACCGAATGCCGGCGGCTCACTAGTGTCGTCGAGTTCCCAGCAAGTTCCATCCACTTCTATTTCGAGAGCAGCTCTGCGTCCATGTGTCGGGTCAATGCGCGACAACCCAGCAAGGCGAATCTGCATGATCTTGAGTGGAGGCATCTCGTAGTCGAGCGTCCATTCATCGTCGCGACATTCAATGGCAAGGATTCTTCCTTCGTTGTCCGCTTCGACTTCAACATAGGCGAGTGGAAAAAGTCTCTTGTCCCAGCAATAGAGCGAAGCAACCATGAGGTCGCTGTCGTAAAGCTGTAAGCGTGAATCGAAACGATGGACCCACCGTCCCCAACCAACGAAGTCAATCGGGCGATGAACGGACACTTTGAGAACTGGTCGTGTGGCATTGAGCCACAGATCGATCCTTTCGGTCAGTTGAGTCCGAAGGTCTGTGGTTTGCTTCTGCGCGGCATCCTGAAGCCGAGCAAGCTTTTCCGCACTCCCGGACACATAGAAAGCGGGGGCGAATGTGTCAGTCAAACGGGAGTGCTTCTGATTCCTGTCGATCAGCCACAGCGTCATTCCGTCCTGGTTCGGGTAGAGGTCTAGAATCCATCCTTGCAATTTCACAAAGCACCCCTGCGTTCTGAAGAACTTTCTCGATGGCGTACAAACGTTTTTCCTGGTCGAGTGCGATTGAAAGAAGAATGGCTTCCATTGGGTTGTCGTGACATTGGTACGTGGCCGCCTGCGTGTAGCAACGGACCCGAACAAAGAGCCTGTCGAAATGCGGCTGATCCTCGCGGCGCAGCGCACGTCGAAACTTGTTCCAACGCTCCGCTGCTTGTTGAATGAGTTGAACAAATGTAGGGACGGTTCTGCCCATATTGCGCCTCCGGTGAATCAGTTCACTGAGATAAGAGTGGCGCGGTTTTCTCGCAGGTAAAGGAAAGTTCGCTATCGGATCGTGCTTTAACCTTCAAAACTTGGCGTGCCTGTTTGCAAAGCTTCTGGAAGAAATCCCGTCTTTTTGTTTTGAACGAAGTTGCGTCAGAAAATACGGCGATGGAGATTGGGAGCGTCGCAATTTGTTGTAGCCCTTCGAGTGCATGTTCGAACGATGCACGGGCTTCTCGATCCCGGACATCCTCATCGAAAAACAAATCAGGCAAAGCAGTGACGATAAGTACGTCGGCAGCAAACGCCTCAAGAACTTTCGGGACACGCCGGATAAGTTCTGTCAGTTGAAAGCAGGTAAACGCTCGGGACACCCGAATGAGGGTGTTAAAAGCAGAAGGGTCAAGTCCGCGTTCCCTCGCGAAACGCGCGATCAAGAGCGGGCTGATCTGATTCGCACCGTCGAGATAAAGAACGCGCCCCTGATTAAGTAAGATTCTCGGAAGATAGTAGTGCGAGAGTCGCGGCATTTCGGTACAGCCGTAGAGAACGGTAAATGCCCGGTCGGGCAATATCCACGGAGTCCGGGTGGCGTGTTGCCCCGTGTGCGTTGACGCGATGGGTAAGCTCATGACGACGTACCATTGGCCCTTGGAAGTCGGTACCATCATAGGCGAACAAAAAGCGAACGTCAAGATCGGGGTACGGGCAGCGGTGTGTCAGTTTCCGGGACGGGCTTTCTTCATCAGTACAAGCTATAGCTTGAATGGGAAGGGGCTTGGCGGGTCGTCGAGCACATCCGTCTGTTTCAATGCCCTGACGTACTGCACGACTGTATGAGTTAGACGGTCCGTCTCCGGGTACAACGGATCGACGGGATATGCCCCGCGCTGCACGGCCCGTATAACGTGATAAAGGTCGTGACCGAACTGAATCCGTTGGTCCCGAGTGAGCGTCTGGACCTTTTCCAACTGGCTCAACACTTCAGCAACGTGGCTCGAAATGGGCTTTGCTAACATCGGCTACCCTTTTGTCAAGCGAGGGAACCGACGAATGCCGTGCCGCACGATCTCAGTGACCCCATCCATTGCTTTATCCACTGCCGCTTCAACAGCCTCCCCCTTCCGGCGCTTGCGCTGACCCTTACTTCTCCCCTTAAACGCTTTAATCTTGGACATTTTTTTCGCCATCGCTTTACCTCCTCCCGCCTGCGGGCAGGAGCGAATTCTATCACTTCCTCTCTGTGGATTTTCAGCAGAAGCGCCGTTACCATAAGCACGCATGGCTTCGGTTTCGATGAAAAATCCATCCATTCGCGTGGGCACGTCAGCGTTTACCGCCAGTGGTTGGCGTGGAACTTTCTATCCTGAGAGTCTGAAACCTGGCGACTATCTCAGCTACTATGCGCAGCATTTCGACGTGGTGGAAATTGACTCCACTTTCTACGGAACGCCAAGGGTGAGTACGGTGCAATCTTGGAATGCAAAGACTCCACAGGGATTTATTTTCGCGGCCAAAGTGCCACAGGAGATTACCCACAAGAGGGTGCTAAAAGATTGCGATGGGGATTTCAAGACATTTCTCACGACGATGGAGACGCTAGGGGAAAAGCTTGGTCCGTTGTTGTTTCAATTCGGAAAGTTCGACAAGTATTCGTTCAAGTCTCTTGACGATTTTCTTGAGCGGTTAATACCGTTTCTGAAAAAACTCCCGAAGGATCGCAAATTTGCCTTCGAAATTCGCAACAAGAACTGGTTGGTGCCGAAGCTCGCCGACTTGTTGCGGGAGTACGGTGTCGCTCTGGCACTCATTGATCAAAGCTGGATGCCGCGTCCATGGGAGGTGGACGACAAATTCGATCTGATTACTTCAGATTTCACGTACGTTCGCTGGCTGGGGGACCGCAAAGGAATCGAGGAAAAGACGAAAACATGGGGCAAGGTGATCGTTGACCGGCAAAGCGATCTTTCTGAATGGGTTAGTCTCCTAAAGAAAGTCCATGAGCGGCGTATCATGATTCTGGCCTTTGCGAATAATCACTACGCAGGGCATGGGCCTGGGACGGTCGATCTATTCCGCAATCTGTGGGGCGCGGAGGGACTTCCCAAGGCGTATAACGTTCGCCCGATGGCACAGCAATCTGCACTTTTTGACTAGAATGAGAGCGATGACGAGGCATCGATTCATTGGTGCTTGACGGCAGGTCATGCATAATACCGACGGGAGTTGAAGCTATTATCTTTTAAATTTTGGGAAAAACCAAAGATCCCGCCGCCGTCAAGCTTGGACGGAAGGGTGGGAAGGAAATCGCCAAGCGCGGGGCTGAATACTTCAGGCAGCTACAAGCTCGACGCAAGAAGCGCAAGGGCGGTCGGCCTCCCAAGTCCAAGAAATCCGCCTAACGAGCTAATTGAAAAACAACGAGCGCTCGTTGTATAATTCTACACAGTGCCGAGAATTATATGATAATTGGCGACCGCCTACGTGCCGTACGCGAAGAGAAAAGACTATCCCAAGGGGATATCGAAAAGCGAACTGGATTGCTTCGATGCTACATTTCTCGCGTTGAGAACGGGCATACCGTTCCGGCCATCGAGACCCTGGAAAAGATGGCTCGGGCGCTCGAAATTCCACTCTATCAACTGTTCTACGACGGCGAGAAGCCGCCTTTGCTTCCGACCCTTACCAATCGACGGGCTGCTTCCGATCTAGCCTGGGGTAGTTCCGGCAAGGATGCTCGTTATCTGATGAAGTTTCGCCAGCAGCTCAGCAGGATGGATGAAAGCGACAGGCGGCTACTTCTCTTCATGGCCCAAAAAATGTCGCGCCACCTTGCTGGACGGCAAGGAGCCAAGGCGTAATGCGGAGTACAGTCACGGACCGGAGTTTTGTGCCTTCGACACTAGGCATCGGAGGTCTGGAAACGAAGGCGGGCAACCGCTTGCACGGAGGAGCAATCAGAAAAGGTATACACCCGTATGGGGCAGCAAGAGGTGGCCCTATGGAATTGCAGTGTCCGAATTGTAAGAGCACAGACCTCAAGAAGGTATCTCTGGCGTACCAAGAAGGATTTCAACGTATAAGGACGCGCACACGACTGCGCGGCGTCGTGCTCGGGCCGGATGGGCCTGATGTGGTTGTCGGCAGAGCAACCACGAAAGGGATACAGCAGACTGAGATGTCGAAAGCGCTCAGTCCTCCGAAGAAATGGTCTTACATAAAGCTTTTTGGCCGGTCGGCTTTGGTGTTCTTATCGGTCGGCTGGATAGTATTTTATGTGAATACCGTCACGAAGAATTCTTCGTCTGTTGCTTCAGCTCCTTTGATGGCCTACTCTCTCCTCTCCGCTGGTGTTTTTGTTCTTCTTCTTCTTATCTATGGCAAACACAATCACCTGACCTACCCTGGGCAATACGCGCGCTGGAACCGATCCTTCATCTGTCAACGGTGTGGTGCTGTGAGCCAGGGATGATTGGAAACGATGGCTTGGCTGGTCCTGCTTGATCGAGACGCGCCCGCCACTCAGACATCGTCGGCTGAAACAACAACTTCAAACGGAACGCCAATAGCGTCAAAGTGCTTTTCGCCACAGCGAACCTTATCAGCTTCGCTCGTTCGCAGTTTCAGGTAATCCCGCGTTCCCTTCGTTTCGCGCACAAGGTACAAGGCAAGGCCGTCTTGCTTGAGAATGGCCCAATCGGGATTATATTTACCGATTGGGGTATCGACCAGAAACCAGTTTGGCAGTTTTACGAAGAGTTTGATGTCGTCGCGCTCGTTCAGGCGTTTAGCGAATTCACGTTCAATCTCTGAATCGTAAACCACGTACTCGTAAACTGATTTTTCCACTTGAAGCGCCTTGAGGTAGTTGATTAGCTCTTCGTCCTTGAAAAGTAGCATTTCCCACTCGGCCACCGATCCTTCGCCGGGAATCCTCTCGTACTTGATCCCGTCGACGAGAAGGCGATGGAGCTCATTCTTAAGAATGGTTGCAACTGCATCCATGAAGCGTTGCGGATTATTGAAGAACTCGCCCAATTTCCCGGATTCTTTCAGGACGCGAACTAAAGTCGACCGGGTAAGCTCGGTCTCATTCTGAAGATAAGCCAGCAAATCCGGGACCGGCCCGCCGTATACCACTTTTTCCTCGGCTACACTAACGGCTTCTGCGGTGACGCCACCTTTTTCCACGCCCAATCTTCCAGCCACGAGACGAATTCGAGGCTTCTCGATTCGCTCCATCTGTTTCAAAGCATAGACGGCTCGTTGCACCAACACATCGGTTGCGAATTCGACTCGGTAGGTGGTCTTAGGCTTGATTCGTTTCCAGAGTTCGGCAAACTCAGGGCTGAGCGTAATCTCTTTTCTCAGCCGGTTGTTTCCTTCGTCGCGCGCTCTTCTAACATGGCGTTCGATCTGGAAGGATGCCAACAGGTCGACAACGGCAGGGGCCAAGTCTTTTTGACTTTCTGGCAACTCGACTTTGAAGTCTGGACGTTTGGGATCAAAGGCTGGTTGAAGACGACCATCGCCGTCGAGCATCTTCTGCTCAACCAGCGCGGCCTGGATAACCCCCGCTGCCTCACGGCCAATAGGTTTCTCCTCCCCGTCCACGACGCGTGTTAGTTTTGCAATTGCAGCTAGCGAAATCTTTCCGAAGGTTACGCCGCAATCCTCTTCGTATTCGTTCTGGAGTGACTTCGCGAAGTCCTCATAGCTCTCGTTTGCCATCACGAAGAGTTTGTTGATTGAGTCATCGAAGACGCGCAACCCGTTCTGGTCGACGGGCAAACGTAGGCCCCGGCCAATCTCCTGCCGTTTCTTAAGTGAACTTTTCGTCTCGTTCAGCGTGCAAATCTGAAAAACGTTTGGATTGTCCCAGCCCTCGCGCAATGCTGAGTGGCTGAAAATAAAACGCAGCGGTTCCTCAGATGAGAGCAATCGTTCTTTTTCCTTCATGATCAGGTTGTAGACATCGTCGTCGGCCTGCGTATCGCCGCTCGTGTCCTTCAGGATGCCCTTTCGGTCCTGGGCGAAATATCCGTTGTGCAGCTTCTCGACGGGTTCCTTGAGCCAAGGAATGTCAATGAATCGCTGGTCTTTCGCCCAATTGGCTAACTCAGCCTCAAAGACCTCAGCAAATTTGCCTTTCACTGGCTTTCCTTCGCCGTCGTAATCGCGGTAGTTGGCCACGCGATCAACGAAGAAGAGCGATAGGACCTTGATGCCTCTTTCTCCTGCCGACTCAAGAACCTGCAACTCCTTTTCCAAGTGTCGTTTGATAGTTTCCTTGATTTGGGAACGCCATACATCTTCCCGCAACCCACCGATTTCCTCACCCAGCCGCAGAGTGCGCCCACTGCTGAATCGAATGTGCTCGCGGCCCGGCTCTGCGTTAATTTCCGTTACCTCAAAACCGTTCCTGTAGTTCGCGCGCTCCTCCGAAAGCACAAAAAGATCAGCGCCTTGCTTCACTGTGATCGACTTCTCCTTTGGTCCCTGTGGCGTCTGTACCTGAATTCGCAGCTTGGCCTTGATGCCGTTCTTGTGATCGATCTTTTCTACGCGTACGAAGGCATCATTTGCTGCCCCTTCTGCCTTGGCGCTTCCTACGACAATCTGCTTCACGAGCTTCAACTCGAAAGCGCGTATGGGATCGAGGCGGAAGACCAGGTTGTACGGATTCACATGAGTGGCCGAATATCGTAGCGTGCACAGAGGGTTGAGCGCTTTGATAGCCTCCTGCGCTTTGTCTGTTCTATCCACGCTCTGCGGTTCGTCAATTATCACGATGGGCCGCGCCGCCTGCACAAACTCGATAGGTTGGCGTCCGGAGAGCTTGTCACTCTCCTTATAGATCACGTTACTTTTTTGCTCCTCCTCCGTTCCGGCGAAGTTCTTTCGAAACGCATCGATATTGATCACAAGAATCTGAAGTGTATTGCTGGTGGCAAACTGACGCAGTCGGTTGACCTTCTTCGCGTCATAGACGAAATGTTCGAACGGCAGATTGTTATAGAGCGCGCGGAAGTGTTCGGCGGTAATTTCGATGTTTTTCAGCACGCCTTCGCGGATAGCGACACTCGGCACAACGATGATGAACTTCTGAAAACCGTAGCGAAGAGACAATTCGAAAATTGTTCGCAGGTAGACGTAGGTTTTCCCCGTGCCCGTTTCCATCTCTACCGAGAAGTGCGGGCATTGGCGCGAGACATTCGCTGGTCCGTCAAAAAGCTCCCATCCTTCAAGCAGACTATTTGGCTCAGCCACTTCGATTTCGTTATGAGCTTGAACGAGGCGAGCATTCGTGAGGAGGGAATTGTCAGCCAAGAGCAGGCGATTACCCACACCTAGTTCAGTTTGTTCCTGACCTGCAAAGAGTCCACCCGTACTACCGACATTTATGACGGCATACTGGGGCTCGCCCTCTGGCTGGCCTTGAAAAAGATCGGCGACGGCTGCCACAGCGTTGATCTGGAACTGCTGATTCGCATCAAATTGAAGCTTCAATTGTGTCTCGCCTTATACAGTTCTAAAACGCCTTGCGTCACTCTTTGCTTCGCGTCTGTCCGTCGGCTCGAAGATGTGAGCAGCATTTGTTTTGAGCTGGTCGTTGCCAGCGAATCCCTCATCTAGACACACCACACGTTCTGGTTTGCGTTCTGCCAAAGCTCGGACCAGTTCCAGGGTCAGTTTGCGGTCCAAGCAAATAAGAAGCTGTCCGCCCGCCACGCTATAGACGGTCTTGTCGGCCAGCGTGACGGTTTCAACAGGCGTGGTAAGTGGATAGCCACTTTTTAGAAGAACTTCGTAAAGGATGTCCCGGTCTGTCCGCCCTTCCTGGATGTGATTGACATGGAGTTCAAGCTGCCGCTCCAGCGCTGGCGCAGCATGCGGCACTCCGGCATTCCAAGGTTTCAAGTTCGATTCGGCCAGCTTGAAGACTCGAAAGCCACGATCTTGCTTCGTCTTGTCCTCCAGCCTTAATTCCGTAGAATCGTTATCGTTGAGGTTTTTTATTACGCGGCGGACTCGTTCCTTGGCGAGGTCTGAAATCGTTCTAAGTGAGGCCGGGCGCGCCCCTTCAAGGGGCTCGGGCAGCTGAACCAGGACACATTTCCGACTCCCGTTATCCTGAGCGTTTTGTTCGAGCACTGCATGGAGCGTGGTGCCAGATCCCGCAAAGAAATCTAGAATCAGCGAATCTTTTTCGGTAGCGATCTGTAAGATTCGCTTAATAAGCCCGGTCGGTTTGGGAGTTATGAAAAGGTCTTCTCCGCTTCCTGCTTCCATTAGCTGGTTCAATTCTTGTTTGGCATTCCTTGTGCTCCCAACTTCCTTCCAAGACCAATAAGTTTGCGGTACGACTCCCTCCCTTACCTCGGAAAGAAATCGCTTTATGCCAGGCCTGTTTTCCCCCGACGTACCCCACCAAATGCGATTATCGCGGTCCAGTTCCTCAAACTTTTCTTTACTTACGCGCCAGTAGCTCCCGGCAGGTGGTCCAGGTATGACCTTTCCGCTCGAAGTCGTAATTGGATAGCGCCCTTGAGCATAAAAGTTCCTTGCTGCTAGGTCGCCTAAAAGCCAAGGGCCGCGCGGGTCATTGTCCGGATTTTTGTATCGGGCAATCATGTCCTTCGATCTTTCGAGAGAATTGGGTCTCCATTTCTCTGCATTCCGAGCGTAAATGACGACATAATCGTGATCTTCGCTCAAATACATGGCTGAGTTTTTGGGGCCATCTACCTTGTGCCAGATGACGGTCGCAATGAAGTTTTCTTCGCCAAAGATCTCGTTCATTAGGGCGCGAAGATTGTGCACCTCATGATCATCGATGCTAACGAACACGACCCCATCGTCGCGGAGAAGGTTTCTCGCGAGATATAGTCGTGGATAAATCATGTTCAGCCACTTCGAGTGGAACCGTCCGTCGGCTTCGGTGTTCGTGCTGAATTTCTTTCCTGCTGCATCGACCTGACCAGAGAATTCGAGGTAAGTTTGCAGACTCTCGCTGTAGTTATCCGGATAGATGAAATCGTTCCCGGTATTGTAGGGGGGGTCGATATAGACCAATTTGATCGTGCCAAGATATGACTTTTGCAATAGCTTTAGGACTTCCAGGTTGTCGCCGTCGATGATCAGATTATCGGTGTTCTCGAAGTTGACACTTTCCTCTGGGCACGGCAAGAGCGTCCCGAGGCTCGGGCTCTGGATTGTTTTGAAGCAGTCGGCCTTGCCTGGCCAGTTCATGCCGTATCGTTCTTTGCCAACATCAACAGCTTCGCCCAGTACCAGCTTCAAGCGGTCGAAATCGAGCTTGTCGCTCTCAGTACGAATTTCTGGAAACAAGCGCAGCAATTCTTGCCGCTTGTCCTCAGCGATGTCATGCGAACGCAGGTCGAGTTTGTCTGGTTGGTCGGCGCTCATATTCCATTCCTCAATTCGGCCAAGAACGCGTTGGCCTCTGTCGCCAGACGTTCTGCGCGTCGTCGCGTCCACGCCTCGTATCCAGCAAAGGGCACGGCGATAAAGTCTCGGTCGATAAATTGCTGGTCGAGTTTTTCCGGCCCAATCTTGTAACGAGTGACGTAGTCTAAGGGCGCTCTTGCGCTTATCCGAATGTTGATCGAAGGTCCGATCACTGCGATGTTACCCAGTGCATTCACTAGCCCGTTATCGACGTGTCCCTCTAAGTATTTCACCGGGAAGATATGGTGCCATTGAGGACGGAAGTCGGCCAAGACTTCGGCACCTTCAAAGCCAATTCGGTGAGCATGATCGTCCCAATCGAGCGCCTTATTGCGATAAATCAGAAGATAGAGAAGGAAACGTCCAAATCGACTATCACTATAGTCTCGGAGGAAATCTTCCGCTTCTACCGGGTCCTCGTGACGGAACCTACGGAGCAGCTTTTGAATCGCGTCAGACAAGGAGGTGGCAGCTTGAATATCTCGCAGGTCTTCGTCAAGAGATGTGGCGCTAGAGCTGCTGTAACGGGCAAAGCGTGACGCTTGCAGAAACCAATAGAGAGCGCCTTCGAATCGGGCATCATCGTGGAAAGTGTCAATGAGACTCACCATCGTGACCAGCGCTGCTTCCGTTGGCATAATGTCGTTGCTTAGGATTCCGTACTCACGGTAGCGGGCGATTAGACGCTTCCAGGCGTTCTTCGTTCGCTCCCAGGCGGGGATGATTCTGTCGGGATTCCAAAACGCGTCGGGTATCTCTTTGAAGCGGGTCTTGTTCTCACCGATGCCAGTGATGGTTCGAAACAGGAGGTTTGGATTAAGGTCGAAACCAGCCTCCTCTAGAGTTTTTAGATAAGGCAGAAAGGAATCGCGGACCCATGCGGGGTTACGTGCTGCGACAACTCCTAGATAAATGTCGGCCTCTGTGACTCGTGTGCCCCGGCTATTGAGGCGGGAGAAAATCTCCACCACATCCTCAAGCTCGTGGTCCACTGTAACGGTCACAATTTCCTTCTCGCGGATTTTGCGCACACGGTCCAGACGAGTGAAGACCTCCATTGCATCCATGCCGTCGCATAGCCCTTGGGCCTTAATCTCTCTGGCCAAATCGGTTAGCGCTTTTTGATCCTGCTCTTTTTGAGTATCCAGCACCAGAAGCGTTGATAGTGGGACGTAGCGATTGCCCTTCGCCTTTCGGATAGCCGCATTTGCTACCCAAAAGAACGGTGGCTCTTTGGCATCGATGTCGAATCGAATGTCGTACCTTTTTACCGTCTTGTTCCATTCATCGGCGGACGGCCACCAGTAGGGTTTGCGACCGAACAAGACACAAAGCGCCGTGGTTCGCTGTTGGCCGTCAACCAACCATTGACTTGGTCGTTGAGCATCAATGGCAACTCGTTCTTCAGCCTGGTGTCCGCTATTCCAGACCAATAGAGACCCAATCGGATAGTCCAACCAGAGGGACTCTGCCAAATCCCGAACTTGCGTCGGTTTCCAAACGAAGCCGCGTTGGAATTCCGGAATACTCCACCTGTGATTTACAGCACGCTCGACCAGCTCAAGGAGCTTTGTCTGTTCGTAGGCCATTCGCTATTTCCTCTCCCATCAAACGAATCCTCAAACCCTCAACTGATTGTCCAGCGCACCGCAAATAGGACCTTCTGCTCCACTTGCAGGTCCAGTCTATGACTAACTTCATCAAGAAGCGCGTCCTTCTGCTGGTCGATTTCGCGGCTGGCAAGTTCATAAGCCCGCCAAGCTTCCTCGCGTTTGTTTTCGAGCGCTCTTGCGCTCCGCTGTCTCTCCAGTTTTTCGGGAAGGGTCGGTGCGAGACGGGCTGCTTTCTTTGCCTCTTTGACTGCATCGTCGAGGTCGGCTAGCGCTGCTTTTAGGGACGTGCGTCGGTCCTCGGCCCATCGGTCAAGCTTTTCAATCTCACTTTCAAACCAGCGGCCATTACGATTGGTCGTCTCATCCAAGAGAGCTTGCCGACGCTGCGATTGGGCGGCTCCCATAACAGAGGAAAGTGTCGAAGGAATATCGCATGTGGAACCTGCGATAGCCGGTAGATCAAAAAGGCGTCGGCATTGCGCGTCGTCAAGAGAATCACCGCTATCGGTAAGAGCAGTGAATGCCATCACATCCTCCGTCTCAAGTGCGGCCACTGTAAATTGGGTGCAAGTCAGCCAACCCCTCTTACCGATTAGAGATTCCAAAACGGCAATCTTCTTGCCACTGCCGTTGTACTGAAAGTTCAATTCTGCCGAACTTAGGACGAGAGATTTCCCAAGATCAATTACCCGCTGGGCAAGTGGATGACCGACACGGTACGTATTGGCATCCTCGACGGCCTTTCCCATGCGATAGGGTCCCGGATGAATGTTCTCGTTGGGGAATGGGTTGGAATGCAATGTAAAGCTGTAACCGTGCTCGTCGAAGCGAGCAAAATTGGCGAGAATTTGTCGGGTGAGTTGCCAAAGCTGCTCGTTGAATCGATCCAAGATGTCGCGGCTATCGATGCGAACCTTCTCGACAACTTCTTGATCGAAGTTGTCGAGCAACTTCTCTCTCGCATCTTGTTGCCCAGTAGCAATCTCGGTTTCGAGTTCGTCTTGTAACTGATCAAATTCAAATTGGATCTGCTCAGGCGTCCGGCACTTCTGGTAGATGGACGCGATGCGCTTTTCAAAATCCACGCCGGATTCTATTGCTCCCAGGACTTCATCGCTAGCACCAAACACTCCACTGAAGAGTCGGAACTTTTCCGCGAGCAAATCGTAGACGCGCTTATCTGCTGCATTCTTTTTATTTAGGAAGTTCACAACGACTACATCAAACCTCTGTCCATATCTGTGACAGCGACCGATCCGCTGCTCGATGCGCTGAGGATTCCACGGCAGGTCATAATTTACGACCAAGTTACAAAACTGGAGGTTGATGCCTTCCGCTGCCGCCTCCGTGGCAATGAGGATTGAAGCGTGATCACGGAAATTCTCTACCAGCGCCGCACGCATGTCAGCGCTAGGTGAACCTGTGACGCGATCTGTCCCGGAGTGCTGCGTGACCCATTTTTTGTAGATGGCCTTCGATGTTGGATCATTGTTCGTTCCATTGAAGATCATCACCTTTCCCGCAAACTCAGTCTCCGACAGCAATCGGAAGAGATAATCCTGAGTGCGGCGGGACTCCGTGAAGATAATCGCTTTCTGCTGCAAAGTTGCAGCTCCTTGATCCTGCTGGGCTTTGGCTGCGGTTTCGAAGCCACGACGGAGAGCAGTCAGAAGGACTTCGCCTTTAGAGTTTCTGATGATCGACTTAGCCAGTGTATGGAACTGCCGAAGCTGGGCCGTTTCATTGCGGAGGTCCGCCAGTTGTTCCGGTGTAAGGCGATTGGTCTCTAGTTGCGGAGTATCGTTTTGTTCCGGTTCCCACTCGTCGTTTAGCTCGTCAAGGTTTTCCCAATCTGTCGAGAGTTCCTCCGGCGGGGTGTCTACGGCGGTCGCCGCTGCCTCAGCAGCCTCCAGCTTACGGGCCAGACCATCGAGAGTTCCCGTGATCGCATACGTTGAGGACGCGAGGAGCTTACGTAGGATCAGCGTCATGAGCTGGCGCTGGCTCGATGGTAAGGCGTGGAGCGTGGGTCTCTGAAGGTATTCCGACACTAAATCATAGAGCCGCTGCTCCTCTTCTGTAGGAACGAACTCCTGCACGAGCGCATGTCGGTTTGTGTATTTCACATACTCCAAAACTTGGCGTCGGAGAGTCCGCTTACAAATTGGCTTAAGACGCTCTTTTAGCTCCGCGAAGTCGCCATCGCTGCCCAGCCGCGAAAAACGAGTTCGGTAACTCGCCAGATCACCGAACGCGTGATCATCGATGATGCTGACTAAGCCGTAGAGCTCCAGCAGGGTGTTCTGGAGAGGCGTTGCCGTAAGAAGAACTTTTGGGAACGGAGCCACAGCCTGCTTGATAGCAAGGGCAATCTTGCTGGAGGTCTTGTATACGTTCCGGAGCCGGTGAGCTTCGTCGATGACCACCAAGTCCCAAGCTGTCTGCCGGAGATAGGGCTCTTTAGAACGGGCGAACTGATAAGAACAGATGACTACCTCGGCTTGATCGAACGGATTGAGCTTGCCAGAGCGAATTTCATCGTTGAAACTCTTCGCCTCAAGAATCTTGGATGGCAAAAAGAATTTGTCGGAAAGCTCCTGTCCCCATTGTTTCCGGAGATTGGCCGGTACGACGACCAGGAGATGGCGTTTACGCTCTGCCCATCTCTGCGCGAGCAGCAAACCAGCCTCGATAGTCTTTCCCAGCCCAACTTCATCGGCAAGGATTGCACCCTTCGAGAAGGGACTTCGGAAGGCGAAGAGTGCAGCCTCAACTTGGTGAGGGTTCAAATCAACTTGCGCGTCAGCGAGTACAGACGCAAGTTTTTCGACGCTATCGGACGCGCAGCGTTTGGTGAGTTCGTACGCAAAATACTTCGCGTGATAGTCGGTAAGCTGCACAATATTAGCGAGTTTTTATATCACCACTTGAGGCAGACCCGTCGCGCAATCGCTGGCCTAAATCCTCGTTGCCCCTGGAGAATATATCCGGCCATTGCCAGAAAGGGAAATAGAAACGGCCGTCAGCAAATGTAGAATCTTGTCTGGCAGATTTGTCCCACACTGGACCTTCCTCGATACTTGCAGGAGGCGCATTGAGAATATGCAGCTGATGGACTATCCTCTCGTTCCATGCCCCTGACAGAGCCTGCCTTCAAGATTAGCGATGTAATCCAGAGGGTAAATCAGCCTGAGGCGATTGGTGTCGTTGCTGATGTTCGACCGGAATCACAGACGCAGACATGGAACTATGTAGTTCAGTTTCCTGAGGGACGCCGTACTGTTACAGAGAATGCGATTCAACTGTACGTGCCCACCTCAGATCCCTGGGATTGTCTCGCAAAGAATCGGCTATCTGGTTGGGAGCATTTTGTCTACACCCTTACTTATCATCGCCTGCGATACCCACCAGCGCGCATTGCGCGTTCGTTTGCATCAGCCAGAACGCAGTTCTACCCTCACCAGTTCAAACCTGTACTTAAGTTTTTGGAAAATTCAGGAAAACGATTGCTCATCGCAGATGATGTGGGCTTGGGCAAAACGATTGAGGCGGGTTACATCCTTCGTGAACTCGATATGCGCCAGGGGCGATTAGATCGTGTTCTAGTTCTTGTTCCTGCGCGACTCGTTCCCAAATGGAAAAAGGAGATGCGAAATCGCTTCGATGAACCGTTCGATGCAGTTAAGGGCTCCGAGATTATTGGACAGGCGGAGAGGTTATTGAGGGGTCGTGAGCTGGATACATTCCGCTGGATCATATCCTACGAAAGCGCGCGAACCGAGGAAGTCCGGCAAGCGCTAGAAGAAACTCAACTCCCCATTGATTTGTGGATCGCGGATGAAGCGCACCGCATGCGCAATCCTGAGACTCTTCAGCACAAGGTTGGCGCGGCACTTTCGCGCAGCGCCGACAACATTGTTTTTCTGTCCGCAACACCAGTTCAGACAGCCCTGGAGAACTTGTGGCATCTGCTTCGCCTCTTGTCCGCAGAGGAATTCCGTGACTTCCCCGTGTTCGAGCAGCAGATGCGCTCTAACCTTTTTCTTTTGAAGGCTCAACGAGCGTTGGCCGAGCATCCCCCTGATATGGAGCGAGCACACGGTGCTTGGTCAAAGTTTCGGGAAATCTCAACGAGTATGTCTAGGCCAACAACAGAGTTTTCACGCTCGGTCGAAGAAAGGATGAACGCCGCTCAACTCGATCATCGCGGACTAGTTGAACTGCAGGGCGATATAGGTCTCCTGAGTCCGACGGCCCACATCATTTCTCGAACCCGGAAGGTTGATGCTTTGCCTAACCGGCCGTTGAGGAACGCGGGTTGGGTCTCAGTAGCGCTGTCAGACGAGGAGAGAAGGATCTACGACAGTGTTGAAGAATTGTGCCGAATGGCATGGGGACAGAGGGCGGGCTCTTGGGGTTTTCAGATGAGCCTCCTTATGGCGTACCGAATAACGGCAAGCTGCATTCCAGCAGCCATGGTTTATTTCGGAGAGAAACTTAGGGGAATTTCTTCAAATAGTCAGGGGATGAACGAATTTGAAGTCGAAGAAGACGACGCCGATAACGACCGTGGGGATGAGACTGTCTGGACAGTCAAAGACGCTCGCGACCGGATACAACGTATCCTCGATTCCCACAAGGACGCCAGTTTCAAAGACTCCAAACTGACAACTCTCACTGAAACTCTCGAACGACTCTGGGATGAGGATCGGAAAGCGCAGCGCCCGCGTCGCAAGGTCGTGTTGTTCTCATATTTCCGTCGAACTCTCGAGTATCTATCGCGGTCTCTCAGGCAAAGTGGACATGAAAACCAAATGATCCACGGAGGAGTGCCAGTCGATGAACGGGAGCATGCGATTGACGATTTCCTTGAGCGACCCGAGTTCCCATTGTTATTGACCTCAGAGGTCGGAGGTGAAGGTATCGACCTCCAGAAGGCTTGCGTGGTGATCAACTATGACCTGCCGTGGAATCCGATGGTTGTTGAACAGAGGATCGGCCGCGTGGATCGAATCGGGCAGGAGTCACCCATCATTTACGTGATTAACTTCGTCGTCGAGCATTCGGTTGAAGAGAGAATTTTGGGTCGGCTCCTCACGAGAATCAGGATTTTCGAGGAATCAATCGGCGAGCTCGATGAAATTATTGGTGACCAAATAGAAGAGCTTGCCAAGAAAACACTTCGGGGAGAACTTGCCGACGACGATCTAGAAAGGGTTTTACGGCAGACGGAGGACGCAATTGGTCATCGCGTGACGGAAGCGAGAAAGATGCTTTCGAATGTTGACAGCCTACTTGCGGCTGACCAAGCGCTAATGGACGAAATTAACGCAGTGGTCGGAGAGCGACAAATACCAGCTGAGCGCGAACTGCTGCTTTTCTTAAATCGATTTCTGGAAAAGAGATATCCGGGCTGCCAACTTCCGAATGAAGCCATTCGCCAGGTGGTTTCCGTTGATTTGCACGGGCCTTTGGCCCATGAGATTGAACAGTGCTCCGCGAGTTTGGGTGACGATTCTCTGGTCTTTGCCCGCCGCATTGGGACTGGTTCGATATCGTTGACCTTGTCGCGCGATGCAGCATACCGGCACTCTCGCGCAGAACTTGTTCATTTGAACCACCCAATATGCAGGTTCGCAATCGCTGAACTGCAGAAGAGTAATACGGAACATGGGGCAGCTTTCTCACTGGGGATTCGTCCAGGCATCTTGCCGGAAGGAGAATATCTATTTCTCTTGGCATTCCTCCATATACCCACCTTTCGACCGAGCAACAAGATGGTGTTGATTGTGGCAAATAGGGAAAGCCGGAATCTCTTGACCGATCCTGAGCAAACAACGCGGCTGTTACTGGAGATTTTGGAGAATGGGCAGGACACTCGCTCGCAGTCATTGCCAGACCCCCAGTTTGTATCTCTTAAGGAGCGGTTGTTAGGAGGCTTGAACGAACTCAAAAACGAACTCGAAGCACGGGAGAGAAAACTGGATCAAGCCAGGCGCGAGCAGCGCTATGCCACACAAGTAGCTGGTTTCGAGTTCAGGCTCAGTCGAGCACAGGAACGTCTAGATCGTCTAAGAGAGTCGGGAGCACAGGATTTTGCGGTTCGTATGGCTCGGTTTCAAGCAGCTAAGGCACAAAAAGAAAGAGATACATTTGTCCAAGCGAAGCCGACTTCAGCTTGGACTGGAATTGAGCCAGAGGAAGTCGCGGTTGGAATGTTATATGTTGCGGAGAAGTTCTAAATGCCCGGCAGAATTGTTCGTCTCGGGATCGATTACGGCACAAGCACATCAAAATTAGTCTTCAGAGACCCGTTGGCTCCGGGCAAGGAAAAAACTTATTTGGTGATCCGCGATGGTGCCTTCCGGATACCATCGTCTGTTGCAATCACAGAGAAGGAACTCATTTTCGGCTGCTCGCCGCTAGATGGAGGTATTCAAGGACGATGGCTCGAAAGTGTCAAAATGAGGGTCGCAGGTGAGGCAACGGGGAACTATCAAAAATATTGTTATGGACCTTTACCGTCATTGCCAAATGGCTTCACGACTAAAGATTTAGCAATTCTAACAGTCTGGTTTCTTCTCAGTGAAGGAACGAATTCAATCTCTCGGTTTCTGAACTTATCAATGAATGAAGTCGCGATTGCGGCCACCGTCGGTATTCCGATGAGTTTTTACGAGGACGATGGACTGAGAACAGTATTCCTCGAAATCGCCAGAACCGCTCGACGCATATTTGACAATTGCGGAAGTATGAAGAGCAATTGTGTCACTCTCGACGATGGCCTTGCACTTGTTCGACGGAATCGAATGTCTGCTGAGGAAATTGGCGTCCCCTATGACGAACTTCGAAATTGGATTAGGTCAGAAGCAGAAGCAGCCATGTGTTTGGCCGTGAAGTCGCCGAGTGTAAGTGATGGGCCATTTGCCGAGGTCGATATTGGGGCGGGAACTACAAATGCCAGCATCTTTTCTATACTGCCTCGATTTGATGGCCAGCGGTGGCTAAAGGAACGACTTGCATTTTTCGGAGCACGGTCTGAACCGTTTGGCATGGATGCCGTCGATGCTGCGCTTGCTCGGCAACAAGGAATCTCGCATGACCTCTGCCTCTCTTTGAGGGGAAGTGAGCGAGACGTTTTCCGAAAGACGGGGACCTACAGTCTCCTTCGTACCTTGGAAGGCATTCGAGAAGCATATTTGTTGGCGTGGCGACGATCAGCTCCGAAACTGCATCGCCCCGAATTAGAGAATTTTCAAAATCACCAGGTCTTTGTGATTGGCGGCGGCAGCCTAATTTCGGAAATAGCAGACGTTTTTCGTAGACATCCCGCAGGGCATGAGCAACGACTTCGAGTCAGGCAGCTTGGGAAACCTGATGATCTATACAGGACTGACAATCGCGCGATACAGTTCGACGACGTGCCCTTTGTTGTTGTGGCATATGGGTTAACATTCGACGCTCAGGAAGTGCCGGAGACGTTTACACCCAACGAATTCGGCCTCGGGGATAGGCCCAAACGGACTCCAGTGAATTGGGAAGATATATAGTTCGATAGAATCCGCGACGGGCGGGGTAGGTTGTCGTTCACCTGGCGTGACCGTGTGTTAGCACAAACCACTCGTTTGTTGAGAAAGGGCCGTGATGCACCGGCTTTGAATCATGTATGAGCTTTCAATTTCTGCTGAGACGGCTCGATGTATAATCACGGCGATGAAAAAAGGCGGTGTCTTTTTCGAAAGCCTTGTTGCGCATGTCAACCGCAAAGAGTGGTGGCATGTGCCGCCGCGCGACCCAAGTGCCTACGGCAAACGCGGGAAGTTCTTAGCGTCGAGCTTCAGAGAAGCGGAGTTCTGGGGCCGACCGCTGGACGAACCGCAAAGAGTCGCCATTAGCAAGCCATTGATCGGCGACGAAGAGACGATTGAAAAAAAGCTTTTCGGTCGCCGTGTATCAAGCGAAGACATCACCATAGAAGAACGCTGGAAACTGGACGCCAAGATGAGGAGCGCTGCCCTAAAGAAAGGGTATGATTCCCTTGTGCTTATGGCACCCAACGCTTTCGCTGAATTTAAATCTACCGGCAAGCTACCACGTAGCATGGAATTAAATGTCCTGAATGCTGGCAGTGTCGCCATGAGGGTGAAAACCCAGAGTGTCGCGAGCTGATTCAGCACAGTAGACGATTCGCAAAGCACGCGTACAGTATGCTGTGTAATTTCTCGCCGAGTAAGTAAACTAGTGCCGGTTCAATAAGATAGAGTGCCTGTGAAACATCCACTGAATTGCCTTGAGGAGGTGGGACCATGAAGCAAGCAGAAGCTGCTGGCAAAGGAGAACTCCCCGCACTCAAAGTAAACCAGTGGCTATCGGAATGGAAAAAGGTCCCCTTCTCGCCCCGCTTCCATCGTCGACAGCCGGAACCGCATTTCTACATTTTCAAGCTTCAAGCATCCTGGTTGAAGGCACTTTCTGGCATCTACCGCAGGACAACTCAAGCTGGCCAGCTACGGTCGAGCGATTTAGGAATTCAACGCCGCCATGATCAGAGAAGGTCGGACGAGATTCGTGAATTTGTTCAGTTTGGATATCCCTGGTCCGAACTAAGCCGATCAAAAAGAGAATCTGGGGAGTTCAATGATTTAAGAAAGCCTGGCTGGTTGCCAACCGCGATTGTGGTGAACATCCTACAGAGCGGAGATAAAAGACGTGGTCTTGAAGTAGCGCCCAAGGATTCAATTAGTATTACGGATTCAGGCTCTGCCGTTGTCAAGATTAAACTCCCCGACAAATTCACGGGCGTCGGCTGGAAACCTGAACGCCTACATCCTATCGAAGTCATTGACGGTCAACACAGATTGTGGGCCTTCGAAGAAGGTAAGCTGGGAGAAGAGTTTGAGCTTCCAGTAGTGGCTTTCCATGGCCTTGACATCAGTTGGCAAGCATATCTTTTTTGGACGATCAATATCCGGCCCAAGAGGATCAATGCAAGCCTTGCGTTCGACCTCTATCCGTTACTTCGAACGGAAGATTGGCTTGAAAAGTTTGAGGGCCACTCAATCTATAGGGAGACTCGCGCTCAAGAACTAACCGAGGCTTTATGGGCTATTCCCGAGAGTCCCTGGCACCAAAGAATAAACATGTTAGGCGAGCCCGGTCTAAAGGACGCAATGGTTTCACAGGCCGCTTGGATTCGGTCCCTAATGGCTACCTTTGTGAAGACCTGGGAGGGCAGGGGAACAACAATTGGGGGATTATTCGGAGCCAGACTTGGGAAACATGAAGAGGTCCTTCCGTGGAGCCGCGCTCAGCAGGCCGCCTTCCTCATCTATATGGGTCGATGCGTCAGAGAGGCGATTCAGGATAGCAAAGACCGTTGGGCGAAAAGCCTCCGAGCGGTTCCCGTTCAAGGCAAGATTGGAAAAGTCACAGAAGATCCGGCATTCTACGGTCCCCACACACTCCTTACCGCTGACCAGGGAATCCGAGGGTTGCTGTATGTGACAAACGATATCTGTTACGTACGAGCGAAGGAACTCAAGCTGCAGAATTGGGTGAATGACAACGAAGCAGGAGCTTCCGACGAGGAAGCCGTACGCGCAGCACTTGGATCTCTAAAAGTTCAGCCTGTTGCCGCCTTTCTAAAAGACATCGCTGAGGGTCTTTCAAAATACGACTGGCGAACTTCCTCTTTTCCCGACCTCAATGAAACGGAACGAATTCGTAAAGCTGCGCTGCGGGGAAGCGGCGGTTACAGGGAGCTTCGACAGGACCTACTAAGGCAACTTGCGAGCGAGGGACGAAGCATCGGCAAAGCAGCGAAAGAAGTTCTTCTTGCTCTGGGTTACGATAAATGAGGAATAAGCTTCCCAAAGCTGCGAAAGCGACCCTCAGGAAGGCTTCTCGCGAAGCGGTGGAAGAATCATTTTCTTTTCTAAAACGGCATTTCAAGCATTCGCGCTGGGTAGGCACATCGAATAGATATCGAAGAAATACAACTGGAAGAATATATGCGGATACTCGACCTGGTCGGAGTCTGAACTACCTTCACTTGACACAATACATAGCGGCATCCGCGCCTCTTCATTGCGCAGACGGATGGTCGCTTCTAGGTCGAGCCATTGATTGTCACGCCAGACGCGATCATGATGCAGCTCGCCATTTTGCGTATTATGCAGAACTTCGAGCGGCGGTTTCTCTCCTCGCAGCGGAAGGCATTGCGATTTTCAATACGAACCACTTTGTGGTCGAAAAGCTTAAGCAATGCGGTAAGTTCGGAGGCAGGACACACCAAGTTACTTGGCAAGCATTAGAGTACTGGGCAGAACTGAAACGCTCGTCCGATCTTCTCGGAGCCAGTATTCGGGTTAACGGCATCGCCCTCGAAGAGTGGATTCAATCTTTTCCGCCAAATGGTAGCTTGCGTGCAATCGGTAGCAGATGGTTGAGAACGTGGGGGCTGGACCTTCGACTCTTTTCAGAAGATCACGACATTCGTAACGAAGCCAGTTATCGTCCAACTAAATTAAATGAACGGCTCGCGCTCACTGTTGAGGATTCCTCCGATTTCATGTGTGCGCTTTGGTCATTATGTGAGCCCTCTGCACATGCCCCATTCAATAGTCTGGATCGGCATCTGTTGCGATTGGCGCTTGAAGAGACTTTCTTGGGCGTTAGGGGTACAACCGCTGCCGCCAATGCCCCACAATTCAAAAGTGATGTCACGGCAATGCTCTCTCACATCGTGTCTGACTCCACCGCCCAACGCGAATGGCTAAATTTCTTGACTCGCGCTGCCGAACCTCGTGATCCCGTTATCCTCTCTGAAGCAAGGCAAACTGACTCGATAGATTCGCCGAGGCAACATCTCCAGATGATTTCCAGAGCGGCGCTATTGCTCCGAGTTGCTACGGCTGCGAATTCGCGACTGTTGCAAGAAACTCATGTTTCAGGAGCCGATGTAAAGTTCTGGTGGTCAGTGATGGGTGAGGAGCGCGGTTTATGGAAGAAAGCAAAACAACCGATAGACCTGAATGATCTATGGGCCGACGCAGAAGCTGCCGTAAAGAGCATTACAGATTGGAGGACGAAAACCGCAGCGGCTGATCGGAATTTTGTTCAATGGAGGCAGGAACACTCGCAGGATATTTCCGTGTTGGGCAGCTGTGAGCGCATTGCGTTGTGGGGCCTGGAATTATGAAATACATGGGCTCAAAACGAGCAATGCTAACAAACGGGCTCGGAAAAATCCTGAAAGCTGAAACAGCAAACTCCCGTTGCTTCGCTGACTTGTTCGTTGGTTCCGGTGCGGTTTCTTGGTTTATTGCCCAAAATACGGGTTGCCGCGTTCTAGCTGCTGACCTTCAACTGTTCGCGGTTTCATTAGCCGAGGCAGTGATCAGCCGAGACAAGACCGTCAATGCAGGATTGGTGTGGAAAGAATGGTCCCGAGAAGCATCTGAAAAGAATCGACGGAATCACCTCTTCCGTGAAGCGGGAGAGTTCGACGGGATAAAGTGGGAGAAAGCGCGAAGACGATCTGTCACTCGTGCAAGGGAAATCTGCGCCGATAGTCATCGCCCCATCACTAGGGCCTATGGTGGACACTACTTCTCTCCCAAGCAGGCGCTTGTTCTGGACGCGCTGAGAAGCGCACTGCCAACTGATCGCGCGACACGGAGCGTTGCACTCGCCGCCCTGATCAGCGCTGCAAGTGAATGTGCAGCTGCGCCTGGCCACACCGCACAGCCTTTTCAGCCAACGAGCAAAGGTGCGCAATTTCTCTTCGAAGCTTGGCGAAGAGATGTTTCCTCGCGCGTGAAGGCAGCACTTGAGCGAATTTGTCCGATGTATGCACGAGCAGCAGGACGCGCGATAGTTAGCGATGCAGAGACCGTGGCCGAAAAACTTAAGAAGGGCGACGTGGCTTTCTTGGACCCACCGTATTCGGGTGTCCATTATAGCCGCTTCTATCATGTGTTGGAGACCGTTGCCCGAGGAACCCGGAGCGATATTGATGGTGTCGGACGATATCCCCCTCCAATTGAGCGTCCAAAGTCGGAATTTAGCATGAAGTCCACATCGGAGGATGCATTAGATAGATTGTTGTCCAAATTAGCAGCGAGGGACGTGCGAACAATTTTGACTTTTCCAGCGGAAGAGACTTCAAACGGACTGTCCGGGTTAGCTGTGGAGAAGGTTGCGAAAGAGTATTTCAAAAGCTCAAAAGTCGTGGTTAACGGTCGGTTCAGCACGCTCGGGGGTAACCTACAGAATCGCAAAGCTAGGATTCCGGCGTACGAAATAATATTGGTATTGACCCCTCGTTCATAAGGCTGCTCCCTCAGGTCGTTCCTGAAGATTTGGCAAAGTAAGTCCAGCGGCCTCTAAGCGCACGGTCGCGCGCGCTCCCGTAACCTTAGCGCACGTTGCAACACGTGGTTCTCAGGTGCCCGTTAAGTGCCCAGAATATCCCGTTTTGAGTGGTTTTTACGGCTGAGAAGAAGGGCTAAGTCGTTTGAATCCGGCAGAGCCGGTTGGCGTTTGGCGCGTTATGAGCCCGACGAGCAACGAGGGTGTTCACTCCGGGTGCTTGATACTGCGCTGTCAGCGACTCTCCCGCAATCGTCCCGGATTCTTCCTCTTCGACTCTGTTGTGTCAAATGCAGGGATAGGGGTACACTTCATTGACGATGAAGCTGAGAACCAGATTGTTTGCCGTCGCGGCGCTGCTGGCGCTTTTCGGAGTGCCGGGGCTTTCTTGTTTCGTGCCTCAGCGACTGCTTGGCGCGGACGAAAAAGAATGCTGTCGCCAGATGGGTTCGCAATGTGGCTCGAAGGACATGTCGTCCCCTCAATCGTGCTGCAAGTTGCCGAGTCAACAAAGTTCTCAGCCGTACATCAACGGCAGCGGTGAGCATTTTCAGTTAGCTCCCGTCACAGTTGTAACGGCATTTTTGCCTGTCGCGCCAACTCCGATTCTTCTCGTTGCCGACTCGGCTTTGACGATTGCGCAGTTCCATTCCCCACCTATAGGTCTGTCCGAAACAAACTCCGTCCTAAGACTCTAATTCTGTCTCTCCGTTTGTCCGCTGGCGCATACGTGTGTCCGGCGTTCACAAATTTCATGATGGAGGACAGTGATGGAAGGTATTCGCTTTCCCGTGCGCAAGGGTGTCGGGCGTAAGAGTGTGCAGTTCATTGTATTTGGGCTTATCGCGGTGCTTGCCGGTGTTGTTTCAACGACCCTATTCGCCGCGCCCCAAAAAATAGACGAGCAGGGACAATCTACTCAGGCTAGCGGTGAGATGGGACACGGAACTGGCATTCCCACGCCGCTGTCCGTGCTCATCGAAGAGGCTAAGAGGAACGACCCAGCCATTCGGGCTGCCGAACAAACCGCTAAGGCGGCGACATTTGTTGCGCCGCAGATGTCGGCTCTTCCTGACCCCCAATTCACGCTGCAACAGTTCAGCGTGGGCAGTCCTCGTCCGTTCGCCGGTTATACGAATAGCGATTTTGCCTATATTGGTGTGGGTGCTTCTCAACAACTGCCGTATCCAGGAAAGCTCAAGCTGCGCGGCGCTGTGGCGGATCGCGATGCCGATACCGCAAAGGCACACATTGAGGTCGTTCTCCAAGATGAAATCGAAACGCTAAAGACGACGTATTTTCACATGGCCTACCTTCAACAGACTCTAGGAACACTAGAGCGGAACGCCGCACTGCTAGAGCAAGTGGAGCAACAGACAGAGGCGCACTATTCGTCCGGTCAAGGGAATCAGCAGGATGTCTTAAAGGCGCAGCTTGAGCGGACAAAACTTCTCCGCGAAGTCTCCATGCATCACCAGCTGGTTGGAGGAGATCAAGCCGAA
>Ga0207039_1027_pt1 | contig 46851 bp, 44 predicted proteins | sample Alteio_BWMinCont_74_FD_153264 | JGI IMG/M metagenome (GOLD analysis project Ga0207039, IMG submission 153264) | Enriched cells from forest soil in Barre Woods Harvard Forest LTER site, Petersham, Massachusetts, United States -... | ecosystem: Environmental > Terrestrial > Soil > Temperate forest >... | reverse complement strand
CCCGGACGGGATTATTTTACAAGAATTAGGTATATAATGAACTAAAACGTCCCGTACAGGATCATTATTATGCCGCTAAGAAATGCCCATGACTTTGGCAAGCTAATTCGAGATACTCGCAAATCCAGCAATGTAACTCAAAAAGAGTTAGCAGCTGCCTGCGGAACAGGGATTCGTTTTATAAGAGAATTAGAAAAGGGAAAACCGACTTGTGAATTAGAAAAAGCATTATTGGTCACCACCATGCTAGGTATCAAGCTAGAAATTGCTTCGCCGGTAATGACAAAGGAGTGAGTAGATGACAGATGAAAAAATATTGTCAGTGCGCATGCATGGTGAACATATCGGGCTATTGGAGCAAACCTCAACAGGAAAGATGCAATTCACTTATGCGGTGAAAGCTCCTTATAGATTATCAATAGGAATGGAAGTGCAAGAGCAATCTTATGATGAAATTAGGACAGAAGCCTATTTCGGAGGATTATTACCGGAAAGTGAGATGGCGCGAAAAAAAATTGGGCAGAGATATGGCGTAAATCATAACAACAGTTTTGCCTTGCTTAAAGCAATTGGATATGATTGCGCCGGAGCTGTTTCTTTGCATTCAACTGAAGAGCCAATGGCTAAAGCAAGCAAAGTCTTTTCATTGAAAGGTGAAATATTTTCGCAAAGTGAACTTCATCAACACATTCAAGAGTTACCTAAAAAACCTTTATTTTTAGGAGTGGAAGCACTACGCTTGTCTCTTGCTGGAGTTCAAGACAAGGCCGCTATTTGTCTGATTGAAAATAAAATAGCCATTCCCACAGATGGTTGTCCAACAACTCACATTCTTAAGCCAGCCATTAAAGGCTATGATGGTATCATTCAGAATGAATATCTTTGTTTAAAAATTGCTGCTCGTATTGGTTTAACTGTGCCAAAAGTGGAAATACGCTGGGCAGAAAAAACACCTTATTTATTGGTGGAAAGATACGATCGTCTTATAAAAAATAATAAGGTTAGTCGAATTCATCAAGAAGATTTTTGCCAAGCACTAGGAATATTAACAGCTAAAAAATATCAAAGTGATGGTGGTCCAAATTTTAAAAGCTGTTTTGATTTACTGCGAAATACCAGTCAACCAGTAAAAGACAGAAATGTATTGGCTTCGTTGATGGTTTTTAATTACTTAATCGGCAATATGGACGCGCATGGGAAAAATTTTTCTTTGCTACATGCCAATAATGTACAGATTGCCCCGGTTTATGACGTTCTCTGTACAAATATTTATGATGATCTGGCCAAAAAAATGGCCATGAAAATTGGCGGGTATTATGAAATTGATAAAATCCACCCTCGCCATTGGGAGCGAGAAAGCAAAGAGATTGGCTACTCATATCCAGCGCTAAGAGAAATTATATATAAACAAGCAGAAGATATTATGAAAGCTGCTGAAATTGAAAGAGAGCAAATGAAAGAGGCAAAACTATTTGATCCTATTGTTGATCAAATGCTGCAATTCTTCGACAAACACATAAGTCAAACATTGAAAAAATTTGATCGGCAATAAAGTTGAAATATCTCCTGATGCTCATTCAATATTATCTTTCTTGTTTGTACCAAACACAAACACAAGACTAATATGCAACAGAATTGAGATGTAGTGCATTACTTGTATTGGCGCAGCACTATTTTTTTTGTACAATTATCCAAATTGGGCATATATAGTCGCAATCCTTCACACCTCTTCTATTAAAGGCAGGTTACCTTGACAGTTACTTTGAAAATAAAGCGTTTACCACATGCAAAAGCTTTGCCACAGTACGCAACTGGCGGCTCTGCCGGTCTTGATTTGACAGCGGCAATTGAGAAACCTTTAACCTTGGCAGCGGGTGAGCGTATTCGTATACCAACTGGCATTATCGTTCAGATTCCGGAAGGCTATGAAGGACAAGTGAGAGCTAGATCTGGTTTAGCTGATAAGGCTGGTATATGTCTGTCTAATGGTGTGGGCACAATAGATAGCGATTATAGAGGTGAAGTGGTAATTTTGGCTATGAATGCTGGCAAAGCAGCATATACTTTTCAACCAGGGGAGCGGGTAGCTCAAATTATTATTACACCGGTGCCAAAAGTACAAATTGAAGAAGTAGACGAATTAGACGATGGAGCACAGCGCGGTGCCGGTGGCTTTGGTTCTACGGGTCGCACAGCGATAATGAATAAAACTACTAATACCGCTAGTTAATAAAAATAACTGAAGATCAAGGATAAATATATTGGCTACTGTGAGTAACACAGCTAAAACAAAAACTATTACGCTCGTTATTGCTGGCATCAATGGACGTATGGGTAAAGCTACGATGGCAGCTATTCATGGTCACGATTCCATTAGGTTGGTGGGCGCTTTTGGGCGTAGTGGGTCCAGTTATGCGGGAAAGAGTATGGCAGACCTAGGCATAGCCAGTACTAATGGCAAAGATGTGTTGATTAGCAATGATTTGGCTAGCTGCCTATCAAGCTTGAGCAGTAAGCCTGATGTGTTAATTGATTTTACTGAAGCTAAAAGTGCAGTCAAACATGCTATTGCCGCATTAGAAAAGGGCATAAGACCGGTTATTGGTACTTCTGGATTAACAGAAGAACATTTAAAAGAACTAAGACAAGCTTCTAGTAAGACAAAAATTGGGGTATTGATTGTACCTAATTTTTCTGTAGGAGCCGTTTTGCTTATTAGTTTTGCTAAACAAGCCAGTAAGTTTTTCAAAAGCGCTGAGATAGTAGAAACACATAAGTTGGGCAAGCTGGATGCCCCGTCAGGAACGGCGATGTATACAGCACGAGTAATGGGAGAAGAAGGGGCAAGAATCAATCAAACTTTCAATGAGAATCCTATAAAAGAGTCTGAACTTATACCCGGTGCTCGCGGAGGCAAACTAGACTCAGGTATACATGTACATTCACTGCGCCTTCCTGGTATACTTTCCAAGCAGGATGTATATTTTGCTGGCGAGGGTGAATTACTGACGTTACGCCATGAAAGTCATAATACTAAGTGTTTCGAACAAGGTATTGTGTTAGCCATCAAATCAGCAAGCGAGCTCAATTCGTTTGTTTTAGGACTAGAAAGTATCATAGAATTATTTACAGGATAATAATGTATGCCCACAACTAATGGAAAACGACCAGTCAATCTAGCAATTCTTGGTGCCACAGGTATAGTGGGAAAAGAATTATTGAAGATATTAGATGAACGCAATTTTCCTATTGGACAATTAAAGCTTTTAGCTAGTGAGCGTTCTAAAGACACCACTATTCACTTTAGAGGTAAAGAATACCCGGTTGAGTTAGCAGCAAAAGATTCTTTTAAAAATATTGATATAGTCCTTTCTGCTGCCGGCTCAATAATCAAAGAACTTGCTCCTGCTGCAATAGCTGCTGGGGCTATTGTTATTGATAAATCTAGTGCCTTTCGTATGAACCCTGAGGTACCACTTGTGGTGCCAGGCGTAAATGATAGCGCTATGGATAATCACCAAGGTATAATTGCCAGTCCTAATTGTTCAACTGCACAGCTTGTAATTCCACTTAAAATTTTGCATGATTTAGCTGGGCTTACACGCGTAATAGTATCCACTTATCAGTCTGTAAGTGGAGCGGGTAGTGCTGCTGTGGAAGAACTTGAGATGCAAACTCATAGTCTTATGCATGGACAAACAGTAGAGCCTAAAGTATTCACTAAGAGAATTGCTTTCAATTTAATTCCGCATATAGATAAATTCAATAAAGATGGCTATACAAGAGAAGAAGAAAAACTGGTTGAAGAAACGAGAAAAATATTGAGTTTGCCTCAACTAGCTATAACTTGCACAGCTGTGCGAGTGCCTGTTTTGATAGGACACAGTGAGTCTGTATTGGTTGAATTTGCTAGACCAGTTACTGTGGAACAAGGTCGCAATGCTTTTGCTGCAAGTGACATGATTGAATTGTGGGACAACACAGAAGACAATGTTTATCCAACGCCTATTGATGCCGCAGGAAAAGATCCGGTTTATGTTGGGCGTATCCGCAAAGATAATTCTTCGTCAAATGCATTGCATATTTGGGTGGTAGCAGATAATTTGCGTATTGGGGCAGCGTTGAATGCTATACGCATTGCCGAATATTTGCTTGAGCATAAGCTATTAAGACAGCCAGTAGCTAGCTAAAAAGTTTGGAGAATTGACGATGATTGAAAACACAAATAGTCCATTTGGCTCAGTTATAACTGCTATGGTGACACCATTCCAGACTGACTATAGTTTGGATTTAAAAGCCACTGAAGGGATTATTAATCATTTGATTGCCACTGGCAGTCAATCATTAGTTGTTAATGGTACTACTGGTGAAAGCCCTACTTTAGAAGAACCAGAACAAAAAGAGCTTTTTGTTTTTGCTAAAGAGAAAGCTGGAGGCAAAGCAAAAATTATTGCCGGTGTCGGGACTAACTCTACAGCTAAAACCATTAAATACACTCACGTGGCTGAACAGGCTGGGGCTGACGGATTGCTAGTGGTGGTGCCTTATTATAATAAGCCTTCGCAAGCTGGATTAATAAAGCACTTTCAAGAAATAGCAAAGAATACTAGCTTGCCCATTATTATTTATAACATTCCTGGTAGAACTGGCATCAATATGACAGTTGATACTACCTTAGAACTTATTGACACTTGCAAAAATATTATTGCGTTGAAGGATTCAACTGGTAGTGTTGAACAAGCAGCTGACATTGCCGCTAAAGTAACTAGTAAAAAGTTCTGGATTTATTCCGGCGACGATCCTCTTACCTTGCCTTTTTTGTCTATTGGCGGGGCTGGTGTGGTCAGTGTGGCTAGTCATTTGGTAGGCACTAAAATAAAAGCAATGCTTGATCATTACTTTAAAGGTGATTATGACCAAGCAAGAAAAATTCATTATGAATACTTGCCGTTTTTTAAAGGAATATTTGCTGCCCCCAATCCTACTTGTATTAAATATGCTCTTGCAAAAGTGGGGCTTTGCCAAGAAACTTTGCGCTTGCCACTTGTACCTTTAGCAAGTGCTGAAAAGGCTAAGCTAGAAGCCACAATGAAGAGCATCACTATAGATACCCCAAAAACTGCACTGGTAGTATGACCGATAAAACAACTGTTAAAGTAATACCACTTGGTGGTTTAGGTGAAATTGGCAAAAACACTATGGCGATAAGCTGTGGTGATGACATCATGCTTGTTGACGCTGGGCTTGGTTTTCCTGATGAAGACATGCCGGGAGTTGATTTGGTTTTGCCAGATCTAACTTATTTGATAGAAAATCAAAAGCAGGTAAAAGCGCTAACAATTACACATGGACATGAAGACCATATTGGCGGCATACCTTATTTGCTGAAGCATGTGAGCGTAAAAGACATTTACGGACCGGCATTAGCTTTGGGCATTTTAGAGAGTAAATTAAAAGAATTCGGATTAACTGGGGTAACTAATTTACATAAAGTTCATCCGCGAGAAAGAGTGCAAATCGGCTGTTTCAATGTTGAATTTGTTCGCTGTACTCATTCAATAGCGGACTCGTTCAGTCTTGTTATCCGTACACCAATAGGTAATATAGTTCATACCGGTGACTTTAAATTTGATTTTACTCCGGTCGATGGCGAATTATTTGATATTGCTACACTCACTGCCGCTGCAGACGAAGGCATATTATTGCTAATGAGTGATAGTACAAATACTGAAAAAGCAGGGTTTACTCCTTCTGAAAAAACAGTTTGGAAAAAACTAAGTGAAGTTTTTGCCAATGCTCAAGGTCGCATTATTGTTACTACTTTTGCTAGCAATATGCATCGTATCAAACAGATTTTGCAAGCCGCTATGCAGTATGACAGACAAGTGGTAATTTTAGGACGTTCAATGTTGAATATAGCCGACTTAGCGCGTCAACTTGGCTATATGAAATATCCCGATGGACTGATAATCAATGTAGATGAGGTAAAAGAATTGCCTGCTGACAAAGTAGTAATTTTAACTACAGGCAGCCAGGGTGAGCCTTTGTCTGCTTTGACTCGTATTGCTCACGATTCGCACAAACATATTAAAGTAATACCTGGCGATACAGTAATTTTTTCAGCCACACCCATTCCAGGCAATGAGCGTTCAGTAGCTAATACTATTAACGCTTTGTCTTTAAGAGGAGCACATGTTATTTATGGCAAAGATGCCGGAGTACATGTGTCTGGACATGCCTGTCAGGAAGAACAAAAACTAATGCTCAATATTTGTCAGCCTAAGTTTTTTGTGCCCATACATGGCGAATATCGCATGTTAGTCAAGCATACGCAAATAGCTCATCAATGTGGCGTGGGCGTTGAAAATACATTTGTTATGGAAAATGGTGACGTTTTAGCCCTCACCAAGGATAGTGGCAAAATGGTTGAAAAAGTGCCAGCCGGGATAGTTTTAATTGATTCTTCTAGAGCCTGGGAAATTGATGAAACAATATTGGCTGAGCGGCTTGAAATCGTTAAGGATGGCGCAATAACAATAGCTCTCACAACAAACTCTGACTGCAGCAAATTATTGTCTTTTGACTATACACAAAAAGGATTAATTCTGACCGATAGCGCTGAACAGATTGGTAAAACTATAGAAAGCGAAATCAAAAGAGTGATAGAAAAATATAAGCAAGCTGCTGATAAAAAGATTCATTTTCAGACTTATATCCATGAGGCGATTAAGCAATTTGTGCAGCAAAAGTACGAAATAAAGCCTCTCATACAAGTTATTTTGCACCAATTAAGCCATGCCAAAGATAGTGTTCTATCTTGATATCGTTTTGGCGCTTAAATGCTGGGAGCGTTTACCAAGTAGACAAGAGGATGGTTGTTTGGCCTTGGCTCGCTCTGCCGCCTCAGGACCCTCAAAAAAATACTTCCTTCTCTGGAAAAGGCGAGAAGGAAGTACTGGTGGTGGATTAGGTAAGGAGGAAACCCAGTGCTTGGCAAAATTAATTGCCTTGCACTCCTATTGAGTCAATAATATCAGTGCCGAATTACTATGGCTGTTAAAAAACTTGAAGTAAGGACTGCCAAAACCCAGCAAGATGGTGAGCTGAAATTAGTTTAATTTCCTAATTAGGAAATCGAGTGCTTGACGACCATGTTTTCATACTTTGAATATCTGGTGGATATAAAAAGTCTAGCGGTTTGCTAAGATCAGGAAAGTTTGGGGTTGCTGCGCCCTTTGTTGGCACAGATATTTTGATATTGGCAGGGCAGAACAAATATACTTGCTCGCTCAATTTATGGAAATTTCCTTGCAAAGCGCTTGAAGCACCGGCCACAAAATCAACCAATCTATGGGCATCAACTTTTTTCATGTTATCAAGAGTAATTGTAGTAGCAGCTCTTCCGCGCAAGCACTCCACTATATCTAGCGCCTCATCAAAAGTGATGGGATTGAAAATAGAAATCTGAGTACCTTGCTTTGGTTGTACAGGTTGTCTTATTGCATTGATAGGCTGCATACGCTTATCGGCAAGGGCTGGGAATAAATCAACAGTGTTATCTGTCGATGTTGTAGGAGATTTTAGGCTTTTTTCACCAGTAGTCTCTTTGTCATCGTTAAAATCGTCAAACATAATTCTCCTGCTCGTACTCTAGTAATGGGGTTTCCGTAAATTGAGTTCTTTTTTATTAAGGTCATTTTATATGGTGCATGTCATTATATATGGTGCCTCCCATTTAGGCAAACAATTTTAATCCTCTTAGCACAAGAAATTATATCGATTCTGTATTCTCTTTGATAAGCGGGCTGCTAAACTGGCCAAACAATCAAGTTTTATTCAATTGGAGGACTTTATGGGTGGAGAACCGTGGGACTATTTTACGCCATACCAAGAAGATATAAATGCAGCTTTGCAAGAATTGAGACAACGCGAATTTAAAGCCGGCCGATATAATCCGGCCATGCCATTTCCTCATCATGCTGGTATACAACCGAAAGCAGCTGCTCCGGGTGCCCAACACGCAACCATAGAAGAAGCTATGTCGGACGCCGATGCTGACGGTACCCGCTCAATACTTGATATCGAGCGCATAGGCACCAGTCCAGATTATGGAGTTGCTTGTCCTTTAGCCAAAGAGGCACTTATTGAACAATTTGGTACAGACAAACCTACCAGAGAAATGATCGAAAAAAATTATGACATTTTTGAAGATATTGAACGAGGACAGGCCATCTATATTATTGTTTATAAGAATGACAAGCCAGCAGAAATTTTCTTTGCCGGTTATTCATACGACTAAATAATAAGTCCTAATTACGTCGTAAAATCCCCGCCTAAACTGTGAAATTGAGCTCGTATGCCTACTATAATAGTTTGGCAAAATAGAAAGCGCCGTTACGCCAGATTATCGCTTTTTGTCGCGTCTTGATTGATTTGTAACTGACAAAGCCAAATACATGACTATCTATATTATTAGGCAAAGAGTTGTCACCAAGAACAAAATAATGATCATTAGGCACTACGATTAATTCTTCACTATTTGGAAAAGGATTGTAATCCGTATATCCAATATCTTTAAGTTGTTTCAATTCAAATTTTAAGCCAGTAGCCCAAGTCTCTTTCATTGGCTGATCATCAATATATAATTGCCCTTCCTTTATAGCTATGCGCTCGCCTGGCAATCCTACTATGCGTTTGTTTATATGAATACCATGAATCCGCAAAGTCAATTTCGGAAAGGTACTAAATTCACTAATCGTCTCTAAAAAAGCAGCGGGTATAAATCTGAGCATCTCTTTGCCAACTCGAAAAGAGATAATGTCGCCTCGCTTAAAGGGACGATGCATAAATTTACTTATTCTTTCACCAATAATGGCATCACCAGAAAGAAGAGTTGGTTGCATTGATTCGCCCATGAGGGTAACAGTAGGAAAAAAGAAAAGAATCAATAGTACTGAAACACAGCTAGTAGTGATCAAAAACAGTATGGACTGGGGAAATAAATGGTGAGATGAAAAAATTATTGAGCAAATAAGAGTGTACAAAATCAGACCTAAAAGCAATCTCACTACTGCAGGCCTATGCAGAGGAAAAGTTTTTAGTGTGTGGAACGTTGATTTAGGCTTTTTCTTTGATCGACGAAACATGAAGCCCAAAATAAAAATAGCGATTAGGGCAAGCCAAATACATACATTTATGAAATTCATAGCTATATAAGCGGGCTCAAACATTTAGCAAGCTTGAATTATGGTTGATCATATTTTTGCATTTCGTCTTCCAAACCTTTTCGACTGCGCCAATCAGGATCTAACTTTATCATTGTCTCAAATTCTTCCTTAGCAAGTTCGCTTTTTCCGCTGCTTAAGTATGCTTTCATAAGACTATAGCGAACTTCAGTGCTTGTCGGTATTAATTCAATTGCCTTTTTATAGTCAGCTATTGCTGCCAAATTATCATGAGGATTACCAAGCCAGCGCCAACGATTGCGTTTACAACGCCCGCGCTTCCAATAGGCATTGGCACAATCAGGAATGAGTTCTATGGCTTTTGAAAAATTCTGTTCGGCTAAATTATTATGCTTTTCCATTTCTGCTAAAGCTTTATCATCTGATTTAAAGGATTTGCGGTAGATGCCGATAAAACTCAGATCGTCACAGCCTCGCATATAACATAGCTCACCGGAATCAGGTTGCTCAGCCACATTACTTGCCGATAATTTAAGATTTCCAGAAGAATTTGTATAAGCTAGCCAGCCTATAAAGCAAATAAAGACTACCTTTAAAGCAATTACTATTTTTCTGGATTTATTCAAAAGCAATTGTCCTTATAAACGGGCAAAGAAATACAGTGTTGTTTTACGATTATGCAGAAGAAATCGTCGAGGTCCAGATGTACCCTCTTTCATACGTATGCAGATTAAATCGCTGGAATGTAGAAGAGACCAAGCCTTTTTGCCAAATTGACGCAAAAATTTATCGCTAAGCGCAATAGGGTCTCCCCCAGCTTCATATAGATTGGCATCGACTAAAACAGGCGCCTCATTACAATCAAAATATATGTAACCAGTCGGGTTAGTTTCGGAATAACTGCAAGTACCCCAGCCCCTTAAATTTTCCAATTTGTAAATTGGCGTCGCTAAATAAAAGCTGGCAAATTGGTCAGCGCTAACTTTGTCACTTTCACCAGACATTTTCCATTCCATCTTTTGGATACAGAAAAACAAAAGGGCAATAACACAAGCAATGATGCTAAATTGCCAAACAAAACGCCAATTAGTACCATTAGATTTCAAGACATACCTTTAAGAAGTATTTTCTATTTTTTCAGACCCGATAATGTCTAATTAGAACTCCCACTAAAACCTGGGCGGGATTGCCGAGCAAATTTATTCCATCATTTTAATGCTAAAAGCGGAAAGATTGTTTGAGGAATTATAATAGATATGACCGACAGACCAATTGTGATGCTCTATGAGAGCTTGAGCTATCAATAAGTCTTCCGGCTCAGTTATCTTGAAATTTAGCTTGCTGCCAGTTACTACTGTTACAGTCGTACCGAAAGCTTTAATTATAGATGCATCGTCAGTACTTTCTTTTTGTTGTAGTTTAGCAGTACGATGGGCTTCAAGTAGTAGGTTGAATTTCGCTGCTTGTGGAGTTTGGACAAGAATGAATTTACCGCGATCTAAATCTTCGAGAACTATATTATTATTTACTTCTTTTATTGAATCTGATAGCGGAATGCCTAAAGTAACAGCATTACCTTCCTCCAGCTTTTTCAATATTTGATCAAGAATATAACTTGTTACAAAGGGACGTACTGCGTCATGAACAAATACGTAGCTTGGTCTTTTTTCACTGCTAGCTAGTTTTTCCAAGGCCAGATAAACAGATTGTTGTCGCGTGCTTCCACCTGCAATGATAGCAATTTTGTTTTTAAATTCGGGCAAGAAATCGGCTACTAATTCAGCCGCTCTGCGCTGCCACTCATCTGGTACAGTAACCAACACATGCTCAATTAGGGCATGTTTGGCCAAAGTAGTCAAAGACCAAATAAAAAGCGGGGCTTGACTCAGTTGAATGAATTGCTTTGGTATACCACCAGTAAAACCCGCCAGACGTTCGCCTTGACCAGCGGCTACTAAAATTGCTGCTGATTTTATAGAACTCATTGTTTAGTTAATTGATGTTGGCGCTGCCATGAAATGATTATTTGTTGCTGGCATATTATCATCTGCTTTAGGATCTTTATTAGTGGAACCGCCATTTGTAGATTTCGGAGTGGTTTTGGATTCTTCATCACTGTCTGACCAATCGGCGACGCTGGCTGCAACAGTATTATTCTCGTTAACCGGTTCATTTTCTGCCGGCTCGTTTTGCGGTGATGCATCTTGCTCTAAGCTACTTAGTGCATCAACTGCTAGCTGTACTTGGGCAGCTTGCGAGGCAATCTCTGTCCCAATAGGCTCCAGCGGTGACTGGCTTTCTAAAGGTGGTTCTAATTGATGACCAGACTCATCCAATTTTTCTTCTTTATCTTGTTCTTTGAGCTGAGTACGCAATGCCTTAGCATCTTGCGAAAGTCTAAAATATTCTTGAAATTTCTTTGTAGTACTAAGCAAGTGAGATCTGCCTTCTTCTTTCTTAGTAATGAGCTCTTTTTCCAATAATGCAGTTATATGTTCGTAAGCACCAGCTCCCCGGATGCGAACGATCTCAGATTGCATTACTGGCTGCTTTATAGCTATAGCAGACAAAGTACGTACAACAGCCACAGGTAAATCAATTGGCGCCAAATCATTTGCCAGGTTGGCAAACTCGTCTTTAACTTGCATCATATAACCGTCATCGTCATCCGATATTTCTAAAGCACAGTCGCGCTGCTCATAATCGTAAATAAGTTGCATAATGGCTTGTCTAACTAATTGCACATCTTCATTGACCAGTTTAGCCACTACTGCTGCTACCACTGGTTTATCGGTTAAAAATAATACTGCTTCAACTCGCGATTTTAAGCTCATGAAGCCTCCATTTGTTTAGGCAAATTTTTAGCCTCTTTTATTTCGTCCATGCGCATTATGCTAAGTGGTCCATAGAAACTGTCTTGCTCAAGAGTTATTTTACCGGCATTTGCTAAAAATAATATAGCAAGAAATGCATCTACCCAGTCTGATTTTTGTCCTAATCTTACGATCAGGTCTAACAAACCTAAGCTTTGGCCAGGCAAAAAGTGATTGATCAAAATTCTTTCTACTTTATCAATTGTTACGTCAATGTCTTCATCGTGCGCTAAGTCTAAGATATCATCTACATCATTAATTGCATGCATACCATCCATCTGAATACGTACTATGGGAACACGTTCTATTCGTAATTTTTCAATACGTTCGGCTTCTCTTAAGGCTGCTATCAGTTCGTCCAGGGTTACTTTGCGCGGTCGATTGGCTTTATTAGCTACTCTGCGAATAAGCGCTTTTTCTAAGTCTACTAGCGTAATTTGACGAGCAATTAAGTTTTTATCCGAATCATAGATAAATTCGCCACCATCTTCGTCAAATTCCAAATAATCATCATTAACGGGCGACTTATAGGCTAATAATGCCTCTGCTTTCATTCTCAAAAGAACTGAGGCATGAAAAATTACTTTGCCGCTTTGTCGGAGATTTTCTTTTGGTGCAGCGGCGATTGCCTGTAAAAATTTGTCGGTGACATAAATGATATCCACGTCTTTAGGGTCAATTTCACCTTTTTCAGCTAATTGGACAATAAATTCAATACCGCCAGCTACTTCTAAAGCTGCAGATAAAGAAATAGGCTGAGCATTAGTAGATGCCTGCCTTAGCAGCTGAATTCTTTGATCTTCATTGTCTGTATTGTTTTCTAACATAGGTCACATAATTAGAGGATAAAATTTAGGCAGTAACTGCCTGTTTTTCGTCTTCTTGAGCAGCTAATTCTTCTTCGGTAGGCAACTTAATTTCTTGAATACCTACTACTTTGGAATAACCATCTGATCTTAAAGATACTCCAATGGCATGATCGGCATTTTCAATCATTGGACGGCGTAAGCTTACAACAACAAATTGGGCACTGGCAGATTGCGCTCTGACCATTCTAGCCAGACGTTCAGCATTGGAACCGTCCAACATCATATCTACTTCATCAAAGGCATAAAATGGAGCGGGGGCGTATCTTTGGAAAGCAAATACAAAAGATAATGCTGTCAGTGATTTTTCACCACCAGACAGAGCTTCAATTCGTTGCATTTTCTTATCCCGTGGCTGAGCACGAATAATTAAACCGCCGGTAAAGGGGGAATCTGGATTTTCTAATTCTAGACGGCCATGTCCGCGTGATAATTCGGCAAATATTTCTTGGAAATTAATATTAATAGCATCAAAGGCTTCCATAAATGTACGTTTCTTGAGTTCATCAAAGCCGGATATTTTCTGTTCTACTTCCGCTTTTTCATTCAGTAAAACATCTATGTTGGTTTGCAATTCATGATGTCTTTCTTCAGCAATGTTATATTCATCAAGCGCTTTCATATTGACCGGCTCTAGCGCACGCATACGACGCTCTAATTTTTCTACCTGATTTTTAAGCTGTTCGACATTGGCTTGTGATAGTGGCTGGAAGTCAGGGTTAGCAGCTTTAATTAATTCAATTTGTTCTTGTACGGCAGTAAGATCTTTAAGTAGATCAAATTGACGTAGCTTACGTTGTTGCTCTTGCTCCGACAAATGACGCAAGTCTTGCTCAATTTTAGTACGCTTAATTTCGCCTGCAGTAATAGCCTCGTGAGCTTTTTCTTTTTCTTGACGCAAGTCTTCCAATTCAGCAGATAATTCTTTGACTTTGCTCTCCATGATAGCAATAGCATCTTGGAATTTCTTGATGTTTTCTTCAAACTGTGGTTTTTGTTCAGTTAAACTGGCTACTTCTTGGCTAATAGTATTTAACTGCTCATTTAAAGTTGTTTGATTGCTGGCTTCAACTTGTACTTCAGTTTCACCTTTATCAACTAAACGTTGAATCTCGAGCTTTTCTCTTTCAATGTTCTCAATTTCACTACGCAAGTCAACTGACTCTTGAACGAGTTTATCTAGTTTAGATCTATTAGCTCCGCCTAAAGCGTTTTGCAAGGTATCTTCAATCTGATTTATATGCTTGCTTACATCACTAATAGATGTGACCATTGATTCTAACTCAGCATCAATAGATTCTACTTCTTCGCCGTGCTTGCGTAATTGCGGTTTGGCAGCCTCCATTTCTTTTTCTAAATCTATAAGCTGCTTACGGCGTTCTTCTAATTCTGACTGCCGTTGAGCAAATTGAGTGCGCGTTTGATTGTATTTATCTTTATCTTCTTGAGCGCTTGCTTTCAGCTCTTTAAGAGTTTCTTGTAAGGCAGTGACTTGCTCATTTAAGCTGGCAGCCGTTTGTTTTACTACAACAAGATCCGATTCGCCCTTGCTGGTAAAATGCAGTTTGGATTTTTCATTACCACCAGTCATGGCACCAGATTTATCAAATAATTCACCTTCCAGAGTGACCATTCTGACATGATTGATCAGTCTGCGAGCAACATTGATGTCTTGTACAACCACTGTTTGTCCACAAGCATATTGAAAGGCTTTCGTAAATTTAGGATTAAAATCAACTAGGTTATAAGCAAAGTCAATTACACCAGCATGATTTGGCAAAAGTCCTGGTGGTTGCGCAGAAATTTTATTGAGCGGAATAAAAGTTGCTCTACCTACTTGGTGTTTTTTAAGGAGTTCAATACCCTTTTGAGCAATTTCATCATCATCAACTACCAGATGACCAAGCTTTGCACCAATAGCTATTTCTAATGCTCTTTCGTACTGGCTGTCTACTTTGCCCAATTGACCGATGGTGCCATGCAGTCCGGTTATTTTTTTAGAGAGTAAAAATTCAATAGCCCGACCATAACCAGATTCACCAACTACTTCTTTTGTTGTTTCCAATTGGATAATACGCTTATTTATAGACTCAAGAGCTAATCTCTTAGATTCTATTTCTTGGATGGTTGATTCAATTTCGTCTTCTAATTGCTTGACACCACGTTCCATACCGAGCACAATCGCTTCTTGATCCTGAAAAGAATTCTCCAGCGAGCTAATCACAGACTTTAAACCAAAAGACTTTTCAAGCATAGAAGATAGTCTATCTCTCGATCCTTTGCTTTCATTTTCTAAATGAGTCCGTCTCGATTGTAGCTCGGCTTGGCGTAATTCGATTTTATGCTTTTGATCTTGCAGCTTTTGCAAATCAAGGTGTAATGTGGTTACTTTGTCGGAAGAGCGGTCTTTTTCTTGACGCATCATTTCAATTTCAGCCATTACTGCTTGAAATACGCCTTGCTTTTCCATAAGACCAGTATCCACAGCTTCTTTATCGGCTAAATGCTGTTTGTTCTGCTTCTTTAGCTCATTAATATGTTTATCAATGCTTCTAATTTGGTTGGTCAAATTTTTAGCTAATTTATTTTTTTCTTCAATGATGGCATTTAAATTAGAAAGCTTATTGTCTTCACGTGTTAATTCACCGCGAGTGTTCTCTAATTCTTGGCGCAACAATAATTGCTCGTTACCACCTTTTTCTTTTATCTCTTGGTCTATAGCGGTCATTTCTGCTCGCAAGCTAAGCAGACCCAATTCAGTTGATTCAAGATTGATTTGTAATTCGACTTCTTTAGCCTTAAGCTTGTCTAGCTCTTGCTTTTCTTTGGCAATTGTTGCTTCTAGTTCTTGGAAGCGACTAAAAATAAGGTCTTTTTCTTTGGCTTCTTTTTCATCTTTAAGCGCTAAATATTTAAGCGCTTGATCGCGGTCTATACGTAAAGTTTCCAGACGACTAACTATTTCGCCTAAAATAATTTTTTGCTCTTCAATTTTAGTAGCAGTTGCTTCTAGCTCGTTTCTGGCCTGTTCAATGCGTCTATCAAATTCAGCCACACCCGCGAGCTCATCAATAATTTTGCGGCGCTCAGTACCTGACATGGTGACAATGCCTGTAACGTCCCCTTGCATAATGACGTTAAAGCCAGTTGGGCTGACATTATATTTAGTCAGCGCGTCATGTATATCTGTAAGTGTAGTAACTTTGCCATTTAGGACATATGTACTGTTATAGCTATTTTCTTTTACTCTGATGCGTCTGCTAACTTCTAGCTCTTCCCCAGCGTCATTAGTGAAACGTACAGTCACTTTGGCATCACTGCGTCCACTTAAGTTGTTTAACAGGTCAGGCAGCCTTTCTGCTCGCATCGAACGAGTAGAAGATAAGCCAAGGGCGAATAATAAACTATCAATGATATTTGACTTACCAGAACCATTTGGTCCCGATATGGTCGTAAAGCCCCCAAGTACAGGCACTACGGTGTGCTTACCAAATGATTTGAAGTTGTCAAGTTCAATTTCTTTAATGCGCAAGGGGCGTTTTTTCTCCGACCAACAGCCCGAATTAGACTATACACTGAATCTGGTGTCAATAAGTTTTTAGCAAAAATCCAAGTAATAAAGGCAGACTGGGGCAGGTATTGAATAAGTTGCAAACAACAATTGTACCTAGTTTAGCTAATATTTATGCTCTACACAAGATAATAACTTACTAGTAAATGGGATATTTCCCATTCATACCCCCGTTTGAGGCGATAATATCAAGATAAATTTGACTGAAAGTGACAATTAGGAGCAGTAAATGATCCAGGACAATGAAGAAGTCTCACCTCAATATCATAGCAATTTGAGCCATGATCACTATCTGTTTGTCGACCTGGAAACAGGCGGATTGTATCCTACAAAACATTCTATTTTGCAAATAGCAGCCGTCATAACAGATCTTGATTTTAAAACGCAAGGCTTCTTCATGAGCTATCTAAAGCCGCACCCTGAATTAGAAGTGACTGAATACGCATTGTCTATAAACCAGTTAAAATGGGATGATTTGCAAAATGCGCCTGCCGAAGACACTGTAGTAGCCGCTTTACACCATTTTGCCTTGTTGAGAGGACATAAAGGCAGATTTGCTGGCTATAATTGCCAATTCGACCTTGAATTTCTGGCGTTAATGTGGGGAAGACACAACAATATAGTTCCACCATATCAAGTCCCCTGGCTGGATATATATACTTGTGCTAAAAGTAAGCTGGGGAATAAGTCGGGTTTGCCCAATTTTAAGTTAGCTAGTGTGGCTGATTATTTTGGCATTAATACAGCTGGTGCTCATGATGCCTTGCAAGACTTATTTATGACAATAGAAATTGCTAAACAATTAAAGACAATGCCAGCCCGCGAAGATAAAGAAGTGAGTGGAAACCTAGAAACAGCAAGGTTTTCAATACACCAACAAGAACTATTGGTGCAGGTGCAGCGTCAGGAAATTCTTAAAGAGACTTTTCACGATCTTCAGCGGCAAAGTCCTTTCTGCCTAATTTGTCGTAGATTTCTGCACGATAATGAAACAATTCACTTTCATTAGGAGCTATGGTTATACCAATATTCAATTCATTCAAGGCACGCTCCAATTGACCGAGTTCAACATAACAAAGAGCGCGCGTGCGATAAAAAAGACCAACACTGCCATCCAATTCGATTGCCTTATTTATCCAATGCAAACTTTCAGCGACCCGTCCTAATTTCAACAAAGCAAGGGCCTTTATGCCATGAGCAAAAGCAGAGGACGGATCATGCTCTAAAGCGATTTCGACTTGAGAAAGAGACTGCTCATATTTTTCCATTTCACTATATATTTTTGCGCGAATAGCGTAAAGATTAGAATCGACTGCAGCTAATTCCAGTGCTTGATTGCAATCCGCAAGAGCCTTCTCGTACTCTTTAATGCGCAAATAAGCAATTGCTCGATAATAATAAGCTTTGTCGGAACCGCTGCCCAATTCAATGGCTCTTGTAAAATCTGCAATAGCTTCCTCAAACTTATGCTCATTATTCAGTATTACTCCGCGAGTCTCATATATCCAAGTATTGGGATCAATTTCACACAGAGCGGTCAAATCATCTTTTACTTTAGAAAAATCTCGCAATTTGGTATATGCTTCCGCGCGCAGAGTGTACGCTTCTTTCAAGCGCGAATCGATTGTGATGGCCTTAGAAAAATTTGCCACTGCTTGGGCAAGTTCATTTTTGTCAAGGTACATCTTGCCTCGACAAACATATAGAGCATATCGGTCTGGAGATATTTCAATTGCCGCATTTATATCTGCCAGCCCTTTATCATGTTCGCCCAAAAAAGCATAAACACTGGCTCTATTAGCCAGTGCATCTCCATTACTGGGGGAACGAGCAATTATTTCGCTAAGGTCTGGCAAAGCCTTTTCTAGTTGATTGCTTTGCATATAGAGGCTTATGCGATCGTTAAGAGCAGCTGTTTGGACAGCGTTTTCACCATAATGTATAGCCTTACCTAAATCAGACAGCGCTTTTTCACTTTCGTTTAAATGGAGAAGTGTTTTTGCCCTGCCATAATATGAAGAACCCGAATTTCGCATCAGACTGATGGCCATATCAAAATCAGCCCGGGCAGCTTTGTAATCCGCAATTTCATAAAATTCTAAGCCTCTTAAATTGTAGAGAGTGCCCGGATTAGGTGGAGACTCAGAACCCTGTGTATTAAGCGCTTGGGTAAGATCATCTATACATGGCTGATGCTTACCCAGATGGGAAAAAGCTAAGGCCCGGCTATGATAACCTTGGTAAGAGTGCGGTGCTAAACTTATGGCTTTATCAGCGTCACTAACAGCTGAAACAAATTGGCCTAAAGCAGTATAAGCAAGAGAACGCACACTATAAGGCAAGCTCGCTTTGGGATTTAGTTTAATGGCATGTGTACTTAATTCTACGGCGTCCGAATAACGACCTTTTAGATATACTTGCATGGCATCAATTGCCAGTTGTTTCCATGCCCACAAAGGTCCTAGTAATATAAGCAGAACTACTAGAATCAGAACAAAGGTTAAAGCACAGAATAGACTAATGTTTAGCATACGCAATAAAGGCAGCACTTTGCCCAAGGGTACAATTGGTCTCCAAAATACTTTTGCATAAGTCACATTCCTTATAAACTATAACTTTTCATGATAACCAACTTGCAATAATTTACCAAGATCCCATATGATTTTGAAAGTGCCTCATTTGAGTGGCAACCTATTTGCTATTTACCTTATAATTAGGTCTAATGTATTAAAGACAAAAGATAAAGTAACTGAAATCGATTAGTTTATTTAAAATTCGATTTCTTCAAGGTTAGTAAAACAGTAATGTCAAAAGTTAATGGAATATCGTCCACCACAAATAAAGGTGGCAGCTTAGATCTGGTTGCCCGTGCACATGCGGAAATGATAAAAAGTGGTTTTTTGCCAGATTTTGAACCGGCTGTTGTACAAGAATTACAATCGATGATAAACAAAGATCGTAAACCCCAGCAATCTGCTAAAGATTTACGATCATTGCTTTGGTCATCGATAGATAATCCTGATTCAAAAGATTTGGATCAAGTAGAATATTGCCAACGTCTTGAAGATGGTAATGTAAGAACAATGGTTGCTATTGCTGATGTTGATTCTTTTGTAACTAAAGGGTCAGCAACAGATAAACATGCTTACAGCAATACTACTTCGGTTTACACAGGCGTCATCACTTATCCAATGCTGCCTGATCAGTTGTCATTTAACTTAACTTCACTGGTGGCAAATGAGGATAGAGATGCAATTATAATCGATTTCGTGGTTGATACTAAAGGTGATATCATAAAAAGCGATGTCTACACAGGCACAATACGCAATCATGCAAAGCTCGATTACAAAACAGTAGGAGCATGGCTCACAGCTGGTGGAAAAGCGCCAGAACAAATTAGCAGTGTATCCGGTTTAGCCGAACAAATTCTTTTACAAAGTGAAGTTAAACAACTTATTTATAAAAAGCGTCAAGAGCAAGGCTCTTTATATTTAACCACAATTGAAGCAATTCCCATAACGGTTAAAGGAGAAGTTTTAGATTTAGAACTAGTAGAAGACAATCCGGCCAGGGATTTAATTGAAAATCTTATGGTTGTGAGCAATATAGCTGTTTCGCATTCTTTAGAAGAAAATAAAATTCCATCCATCAGACGCATAGTCAAAACACCTGAACGTTGGGATAAAATAGTAAAAGTAGCTGCTACCCATGGTGAGATTTTACCAGCTCAGCCTGATGCTAAAGCATTGGCAATGTTTTTATTGAAGCGCAAAGAAGCCGATCCAGAGCGTTTCCCTGATTTATCTTTGACTATCGTTAAACTGCTTGGGCGCGGTGAGTACGTAGTAGAAATTCCTGGACAAAAAGACGCAGGACATTTTGCTTTAGCAGTGCGAGATTACACACATGCAACCGCTCCTAATCGCCGTTATCCAGATTTAATTATGCAAAGATTAGTTAAGTCTGTAATTGCCAAACAAGCACAGCCGTATAAATTTGACGAGCTAAATAAAATAGCGGCCCATTGTACTGAAAGAGAAGATGCTGCAAAAAAGGTTGAACGAACGATGCAGAAAGTTGCTGCTGCAGTCTTATTAAGTAAACATCTAGGTGAAATTTATCAAGGTATAGTCACCGGTGTTACTGATGGTGGCACTTATATACGAATATTCAAACCACCCGTAGAAGGTAAAATTGTAGAGGGCGCCCAAGGCTTAGATGTGGGAGACAAAATAAAAGTAAAGCTTGTTTCTACAGATCCTGAACAAGCATTTATAGATTTTGCCTATATTAAGAGTTAGAGCTGCTTTGGCACTGGCGACACAGCATAACCTGGCCATGCTGGGGTAGGATAACTGCCTAGGCTAATTTGTTTGCCGTCAAAATATATTGCTATTTGATCTTCAGGTCCATAAATCTCGGGATGGGCTAAGCGCTTGGTATTAAGCAAATGGACTATATTCCATTCATCATGACTACCACGACTAAAATTGGTACCTGATTTAATGGCATAATAACGGAAAAAATCTAATCTTCTTTGCTGCCAAATTGCACTTGCTGTTGGGTTGGTCAAATCCAGTAATTCACAAAAACCCTCGTTTTGATTCACACAATCAAAGTCATTTTTAAATTGATTGTCTAGTGTATATTTGCGGGCGAAATAAATTTCAACAGCTTGCGACAAAGACTTGGCTTCACCAAGAAAAAATTCTTGTACATCTGTAGGACCAATAAAATAAAAAGCGTCAAACAAATTTCCCGTATTGGGAATTATGTGTTTAGCACCAGCATAATAATCATCTTCTACAATCACTCTAGTCCACATTCTCATATAATCACCACCAGTTGGTGGTGCGATTTGGACTAATTTTTCAATATCAATGGTTTTTCCTGTTTCTCTTTTAATAGCTTCGGCATGCTGATACATTAAGCCGACACCTTCTTTAGTTTCCATTTGATACTTAGACGGGTTAAGAATAAAAAAACGTTCGCCCCATTTGGCCATAAGACTTCGCTCGACGGCACCGGCAATATCTACGTTCGTAGAAAAATGACCACCACCAGCAGTCGATATAGGGCAGCTTTGAAAAATAATCATTCTGCCTTCTATATGCGCACGTTTTAAGTCGGCTCTAACAAGCGCTGTTTGTCTATCAAAAAGAGTCTCCCAGTCTCCTACGTGCCATTCAAACTCAATCGGGAAATCTTCGACCGGTCTGCCTCTGTGCACTTCTGGCTTTTGCGATCCACCCTTTTTCATCATATCAATCCTTCATTAGTTTAATGAGCATTGGCAAAATTCAAGACCCTAGAACCGGTTCTGCTGATTTAGTAGCTGGCAAAGGAAACCCTGAAGAAAAAGCTAGAAATACTATCGACAGGCTTAATGAGGAAGTAAAGCAAACCGAAATATCCCCTTGTCAGTGCAAGGCCATCCTCGCCTACCTTTTATTTCAGGCAATAAGTGATACCAGCCAAGACAGGTGAGCCTTAAAAGCTAACTGGGATTTTATTAATAGAAGAATGCATCGCCCGTTGTGATGTCTCTCATTATCTTGATTTTTTGTTTGATCTTCTTGCGCTAGTTTTCTTTCTCGAACTTGTTTTTTTGCCCGGATATTTAGCTTTTGGTTGTTGCTGTCCCGTCATTCTCATCAGCTGTGATCGCGATGAATTATAATATGGTTCAAGTATTTTGCCGATTGTGTCGATCTGATCTAGAAGCGTAGTTTCCAACTTTTCTCGTTGTTCTTTCCATTTTTCCATTTCTTTCAACATGGGCTCATGTATCTTCATTAGTTTTGAAATAGCTTTGTGTTCAGTCGGATTGAGCAGTTTTCCTGACAATCTGCTGGACATACTTTTCAATGATTTTCTCGCCATAGTTTGAACCTCCAAAAATGTTTCATAATCTTTCCTCACCATGCCCAATGAGGTTAATCCGTAAACCAATTATTAATTTAGATAATGATATTAATCTGACTATATTTGTGTTGCATAATAAACCCTTTGCTATTTCTTTGGATTAAATGTCGAATTTATTCTTGACAATGCTTTTTAAGATGGCAACACTATCTCCATTCACTAAAGTTGGCTCGACCATAAATGTTAGTATAGAGTAGTGACGAGCAAGCTCCACGGATAAAAAAGTATGGGTATTTTACTCAAAGCAGGACATCTTAAATGCTATAAAGACATCGCGTGGCTGTTAATTAAATACGGCAATTCGGATCTGGTCAAAAATGCGGGCTTAGAAGAAGTGCTTACCCGGCAAGAACAGACTGCCAATCCTGCAGCAAACGCAGATGAGCTAGCGACAGATCTTGAAAAATTAGGACCAACTTTTATAAAACTAGGACAATTGCTTTCTACACGTCCTGATTTCATACCCCCGGCGTATTTGACAGCACTATCCCGCTTGCAAGACAACTGTGCCGTCTTTCCCTTTACAGAAGTTGAGCAGATTGTTGTTACTGAACTTGGAGTACGTTTATCTAAGGCTTTTTCCGAATTCACACCTGAGCCATTAGCAGCAGCTTCCTTAGGTCAAATCCATCATGCCGTTATGAGAGATGGACGTGAAGTCGTAGTTAAAATTCATCGCCCTGGAATTCGCGAAGCTACGATCCAGGATCTGGAAGCCTTGTCCGACATTGCCACATTTTATGACGAACATACCAAAGCGGGAAAGCGCTATGAGTACAGGGTAATACTCGAGGAATTTCGCAAGTCACTTTTGGATGAGCTCGATTATGCGAAAGAGGCTCATAATTTAGCGACCTTAAAAGCAAACTTGGAAGAATTTGAGTTAATAGTTGTTCCATCGCCTGTGCTTGATTACAGCACATCGAAAGTTTTGACAATGGATTTTATTCCCGGCAAGAAAATTACATCTATCACTGGATTCAAACTTCTTGATATCGATGGTGCTCCCCTTGCTGAGGAGGTTTTTAGGGCTTATTTAAAACAGATCTTGGTCGATGGATTTTTCCACGCTGATCCACATCCAGGAAATGTCTTTATCACCGATGATAATAAGATAGCTCTACTAGATTTGGGTATGGTTGCGTATTTGACACCACACCTACAAGAAAAGATTTTTCAACTGCTCTTAGCTATAAGCGAAGATCGAGCAGATGCGGCAGCAGATATATGTAAAGAGATAGGCACTGCCAAAGAAAAATTTGATGAAGCGGAATTTCGGAAAGAAATAATCAATCTGGTTCACGCCCATCTTGAAAAAAATATAGAAGATATGAATCTTGGCAAAGTAATTCTCGGTGTGACAACGGCGGCGGGCAAGTGCAACATTCGTGTACCGTCTGAGTTAACTATGCTTGGTAAAACGCTACTGAATTTAGATCAGGTGGGACGTACGCTAAACCCTGATTTTAATCTCAACGAGTCCGTTAAAAATAATGCTGCAGACATTCTGGAGCAGCGTATGGAGAAAACTGTTTCTGCCGAGACTGTTTTCAGGACCATGATTGATGCTAAAGACTATGCAGAAAAATTACCCGGAACGCTCATGAAGATTTTAGAGCTAGCCGCAAGTAATAAATTACGCATGAGAGTGGATACCATTGACGAAGCAGTTCTAATAGATGCATTTCAGAAAGTGGCCAATCGCATTACTTTGGGTTTAGTATTAGCAGCGCTAATATTAGGTGCATCCCTATTGATGCGTGTGCCAAGTCGATTTATCATTTTTGGCTATCCTGGATTAGCCATGGTTTGCTTCATACTTGCAGCATCAGCTGGCTTTGCCCTCATCATTCATATAGGTCTTTATGACCAAAAGGCGAAAAAATTCGACGAATGAATTTCGGACGCAATAATAACAATTCCTCTTCTATCTGCTTAAACGGAAGCTTTTTCTAAACAAGCTTGTGCCGCACTGAGCACTGCCACATTGGCCAGGTCTTCATAAGAACAACCACGAGATACATCATTTACTGGAAAATTTAGTCCCTGCAGTATCGGACCGGTAGCAATTGCCTTAGCCAGGCGTTCTGAAATTTTATAAGCAATATTGCCACAATTTAAATCAGGAAAAATAAAAACATTGGCTCCTTGCTCAGCGAAGGGACTATCGGGCGTCTTTCTTTTAGCCACATTAGGAATCAAGGCTGTGTCAAATTGCACTTCACCATCAATAATTACATCGGGACATTCTTGTTTAGCAAGTTGAGTTGCCTCTCTTACTTTATCTACGAGTACTCCTTTGCCACTACCATGGGTAGAGAAAGAAAGAAAAGCGACACGCGGTTCATAACCGAACAAACGCACGGTCTGCGCAGTCGCATGTGCTATTTCAGCTAGGGCTTTGGCGTCTGGATCTATATTTACTGCACAATCAGCAAAAAATAAAAGGCGCTCTGGCCATTCCAGAACGAATACCGAAGAGGCTCTTTTAAATTGAGGTTTAAGTTTGATAATTTCAAAGGCGGGCAAAAACGGCTTGGTTTCGCTACTAAGACCAGACACCATACCATCGGCTGCGCCATCTGCAACCATTAAAGCACCAAAATAAGGCGGTAACTTTATTTTAGCTAAAGCTTGTGCTTGAGTTATGCCTTTATGTTTGCGTAATAGATAATAGTCATTGGCATACTTTTCTAAATTTGGGTGAGATTCAGGATCGCACAGGTTAATTCTTGAAATATTTATGTTTAAAGACTGAGCAAGATGCTCAATTTCAGTCTTTCTACCTAACAGAATGGGCTTAGCCAAGTTATTCTCTACAAGGAAAGCTGCTGCTCTTATTGCTCGTTCTTCGCTACCATCAGCATAAACTATACGCGTTCCCTTGCCTTCCACAATTTTACGCATTGATTCAAGAAACATTCATTTATTACCCTTGAGCTCTTTGACGAATACTTAGTACAATAGCAGCTGGTAGCCGCTAACAATAATAAATTTATTTAGGCAGGAACGTTTGTCCCAGTATAGTCTACAGTCTGAGCAGCCTAATCTAGTTGAAAATCATGATATTCCGGTAAAAAATTTTTCGACTGTCACAGATTGGCTTTGGCGGGGTGGACAACCAAATAGTGTTGCCATGGAAGCCTTAGTAAAGCATGGTGTGCGCACAATAATCTCCTTGCGCTGGAATTTAGTGGTAATTAAAGCCGAACGCGCATTGGCTGAGCAGCACGGCTTAAATTTCTATAGTATTCCACTTTCATATTGGATTTTGCCTACCCGCAAACAAATAGATCTCTTTTTATCTATAATAGACGATCAAAATAAGCACCCAATCTTTATGCATTGTCTGCACGGACGCGATCGAACCGGGATGCTGACCGCTATTTATCGTATTGCCCGAGAAAATTGGACGGCTAATGATGCTTACGCTGAAATGAAAGCTAAGGGTTTTCGTCATATACGCATGCATCAATTTAAATGGGCCGTATACGGTTTTGAAAGACGCTTAAAACATGGCAGAAAATAAATATTTTCGCATTCAAGCAACTTGTCCGTGGTCTGGCGCCAGAAGCGGTTCTATAAGCACGCCACATGGCACTGTTGAAACGCCTGCATTTATGCCATGTGGCACAAATGGCACACTTAAAGCTCTCACTTTTGATCAAGTAAAAGACTGCGGCGCACAAATTATACTTGGTAATTCTTACCACTTATATTTGCGTCCGGGATTGGAGGTCATAAAGCAGTTCGGTGGCTTGCATAAATTTGCCAATTGGCCCAAGCCCATATTAACTGACTCCGGCGGCTTTCAGGTTTTTAGTTTAGATGGTCTGCGCAAAATCACAGATGAAGGCGTTGTCTTTAAAGACCATATAAGCGGACAAGAACATTTTATTGGTCCTAAAGAATCAATGCATATCCAAAACATCATCGGCGCCGATATTATTATGGCTTTTGATGATTGTGTCAAGAATCCAGCTACACATGAGCAGGCAAAAGCTGCTATGGAACGTACTCATAAGTGGCTAGCTGGATGTATTGAATATCACAAGCGTAAAGATGATCAGGCATTATTTGGCATTATTCAAGGCAGTACTTACGAAGATTTACGTGAAATTTCAGCAAATTATGTTACTAACTGTGACTTGCTTGGGTATGCAATAGGGGGAGTAGCGGTGGGAGAAGAAAGACAAGCTATTGAACATATTACTGCTTTTACTGCTAAATTTTTACCCGAAAATAAGCCCCGTTATATTATGGGTATAGGTACACCTTGGGATATTGCTTATGCCATTAAATGTGGTATCGATATGTTTGATTGTGTTTCACCAACAAGATTAGCCAGGCATGGAGCCGCTTTTGCTAGCGAAGGTAGGCTAGCGCTTAAATCGAGCCGTTTTGCTTTAGATGCAAAACCATTAGACGCAGATTGCACTTGCTATACATGCAAAAACCATAGCCGCGCTTATTTGCATCATCTTGTACGTATAAAAGAAATGACAGCCAGCACTTTGCTATCCATTCACAATATAAATTTTTTGGTTACTATTGCCAAAAAATGTCGGCAGGCTATTATGGATGGCAGTTTCAGGCAATTATTCGAACAATATTCTTTGCAGTATAAAGAGCAAGAGAGTCCAATCACGAAAACACAAGAAAATGACTAATATTTTCATCAGGATTTCCAATGGAAAATAAAGATCAGCAACCATGGCAAAAAGCAGCAAACAAAGGCATTAATAGTGGTGCCGCAAAACCAGACATTGAGAGCACTTTAAAAACAGGTATTGAAATCAAAGAGACAGAACAGCAACTTGCTTTGACGCCTGCCAACGATATTAAGCCCGAAAGAAAAAAATTATTAGAGACAAAAACTATTGATGGGGACGATCAAAAGAGCAATGTGCTGCCTAAAAGCAATATAAAGAAATTAAGCAGCAATGAAAAATCTTCTTCTGGAGAGTCCGTTAGCCAGAACCACGGTTTCATCGTAGTCATAGTTTTAATCATGTGCTTGTCAATAGCTGCTATGTCTCCAGCTATTATCGGCACGAGGCTATCTGCTCTTTATGCTGTCCGTAACGCTTTACCTGCAGCCCAGTCCATCCAGATAATTTTAGCTTATGCGGACAACTTAGCATCAACAAAACATTATGACCAAGCAATTAACATTTATAAAATTGCTGCAACAAAAATCCAACAGCTTAATCTGGATAAACAGTTATTGAGCTTAGCAGACTTTAAATTAGCACAAGTATTGAGTGAGGTTAAGTCATCAAAAGATAAAGCGATGGACGACCTTATAAATGAGGCACTGACTAATCTGGGCGATCCTAATGATCATACTCCTACTAATTTAGTGGAGACGATTCGCAAATTGGGCGTCTACTATATAGATAAAGACGATCCATACAGAGCCTATCCGCTTGTGCAAGCTGCATCGCGCTTTTGGCAAACAGGCATTACACGAAATTCAGAAGGTAATACATATGCAGATCTGGGAGAAAAATTCGAGGCTAGACAAGCCTGGGCTTTAGCTTACATCTGCTACGAACATGCATTTTCGCAAACAAAAAGCTGGGGAGATGCTGATTACAATACATATAGATTAAGCCATATGGGCTTGGCGAAAGCACGCCTAAATAAAACAAAAGAAGCTGTCGAACTATTAAGTCAGGCAATGGAAATGGATAAAAGAGTGCACCGAGGCGGACTATCATACAGTGCACCACAGCTGCCTGTTTACGTTGATAGTCTAATTAAATTGAATGAAATTTTTCAAGCCAAGAAAATACTTAAAGATTATTATTCTTATTTTGACGCGAAAGATTATTATGATTGCCAAAAGAAATTAGCATTGTCATATCAAAAAAATAAAAATAGCGGGGAAGCAATTGATATTTTAAAAGACATGTTAAAAGACGACATTGCAGGCAAAGATGTGCCTGACGTTCCGGCAATTAAAAAAACATTGTCTCAGTTAGAGGCAATAGGCAAGCATAAGGTTAAATAGTAAAAACTAAGGTAAAAAATTAGTATGGCCGATCTGCAATTACATATAGAATACAAAAATTTGCCCAATAAAGTGCTTATGTCCGCCATGACCATTCTTTTCCCGGTTTGGGCCATTTTTATTCCAGCTAGTCTAGGCCTTTTTATCGGGCATGTAATGAGAAATCCAGCTGAGATTCCTCTACATGTGACTATTTTAGGTTGTGTCTCTTTGATTGTTAGTGTGTTGGCTTTTCTCGGATTGACAGCTTATGCTGAAGACAAATATATTCATATTTCAAAAAATGGTATTGCTTTTCCTCTGTCATTCTTACGCATATTGAGAGCAGGACGCAATCGCGGCTGGACAGACCTTACTAATGTTGAATTAATTGATTATGGACAAAGTGATAAATCTAATTTGATTGCTTTAGGTTTTAATTCTGGCGAATTAGTGCCATTAAGAACTACCTGCATAAAAAAACAAGACTTAGAGCAATTGTTAATGGCAATTGAATTATGGGCAACAAATTGCAAACGTAGCCCTCAATTAATTAGCTATCAAAATGATTTACAAAATAGTCATAGCAGCAGCAAAAAAGGTTATACCCAAATGTGGGAAGAAGAATTAGGTCGTCGCTTTACTAATACTGTATTTATACCTCTTGAACCAGATAATACATTACAAAATGGACGATTTAAGATCATCCGTCAATTAGCTTTTGGCGGCTTATCAGCAATATATTTGGCCCAAATGAATGACTTAGATTTAGTTGTATTAAAAGAAGCTGTTGTACCAAAAAATGCAGAGAAACAAAAGCAAGAAGAGGCTGAAGAGCATCTTGTTCGGGAAGCAAAATTTTTAAAACAATTAGATCATGCAAATATAACCCATGTTTTAGATCATTTTTTTGAAGATGGTAGACATTATCTCGTTCTTCAATATCTAAACGGTCAAGATTTAAGACAGTATGTGAAACAGAATGGCCGGGTGCCTCAAGAAAAGACAATAGAATGGGCAATCACTATATCTGATGTTCTAACCTATTTGCATAGTCAACAGCCACCTATTATTCATCGCGATTTGACACCAGATAATCTTATTCTGACCAATAAAGGCGATATTGTTTTAATTGATTTCGGAGCAGCAAACCAATTTTTGGGAGCAGCAACCGGTACAATAATAGGCAAGCAAGCCTATATACCTGCAGAACAATTACGTGGTAAAGCAGTTTTACAAAGTGATATTTATGCTCTGGGCTGCACAATTAATTATTTGCTCACTGGTCAAGATCCAATTCCGTTGGCAATAGCCCATCCGGCGGGCATACTAGATGATATCGATCCGGCTCTGGACGAAATTGTGGCTAAATGCACAGCATTTGAACCAGAAGATCGCTACAAAAATATAGCGGAAGTAGGACAAGCTTTGAAAGAATTATCCGCTAAATTTAAAGCGAACACGCCGATTGCAATTGAAGCAAGCTCAGGATGAGCTGTTACCCAAGAGAAGATCAATTTTAAAATTCATCATATGAATAATCCAAACGATAATTTAAAAGCTCAAAAAAACAATTTCGGCACTATTAGGCCCAGCGATACTCATTTTGGCGATCCTGATAACCCAAACAAAGACATTATAATCAACGCTGAGGCAGAAGCTAAAAATCAATTAGGACAATTGTCCAAACAAGTTCAAAATAAAGGCCAGTTTATTGAAGAAAAAATATTCGATAGCAAAACTTTAATGGGCAGTTCTGCTAATCAAAACGTATTGCCCTCATTAAGCCAAGCGATTATTGCTCTTATAATTATTTTGATTGTCACACTATTTCTTTCACCACTATTTAGCGACGGATTACCAGATTATTGGATTTCTTTGCCTCTGCAGGCTTATTGGTCTTACTGGTTGTTTGCTATAAATCGAGCATTGGCAAAACGTTATAACTGTATTACGCCGATTAGTCTAATCGAATTAATTTTAGTTTGTTCTTTAAACTATGCTTTTTTGCCTCTCATGACAAATTACCATGCCATTATGCTCTTAGATCCATTCTTTTATCTCTGGTTAGCAACGCTAGTTTATGCTCCTTTTAAATTCGGCAAATTTATTGGTAAACAAGCAAAAGATAAGCAAAGAATGGGCATACAATTAAGTCTCTGGTCAACAGCATTTTGCAGTGTTGGGGCTTTAGTATTACTAATATTGCCCCACGGCACACATGGAAGGCTTCTATTCAGCCTGTGTTGGTTTTTATCTCAATCTGCCTGGATTACTTATTTTATTCTTTTGCTTTCGGGCAAAACAAATGCAAAAGCACAGTTAATACATAAAGAAACTCAAGTATATGACGGCAGCAATATAGTTATTCGCCATCGCGCTTATCCTGAATTAGAAAGATGGTATAAGCAAAAATTCGGTGCCAAAGGATTGACCAAAGGCACACGCTTAATATTAATGTGGTTTGGCGGTCCGGTCGTGGTAATTCTTGCTGTCACATTTATGTCTGGATGGCTGTCATCATTGTATGCTAATGCAGGTGCACACACTATAGATGCAGCAGCTGCCGCTGGCAATATCAGATTCATATATCAATTCATACTTGGTCTGATATTAATCACAATAGGTGCATTAGGTGCATTTTTCGTTAAGCCTACACATCTGGGATTGGGTGAAAAAGGGATGCGCTTTCTATGGCGGCGTAAATTTTTTAGCCGCAATGGCAATTATATTCCCTGGTCAGGAATGACAAATATCTATATAGAGCAACGGTCAAATCAAACTTCGGCAAATGCAGCTAAATTATGCTTTAGAGACAATAATAACCGTATTAAAAGATTTAGCCTCAATGCTTTTGATTCTTATGAAGACAAGCAATTACTCTTAAATGCTATTCGTACTTGGGCACCGACAATAAGTAGAGACGCTCGAGTAATAGAAAGCTTACAGCCCCCTTCGGACTATAGTTATACTGAACTTTGGCTACAAGCATTAAGTGCGCCGCCAAAACGGGAGCGTTTTAAACCATTGATAAAAGGTGCTGTATTAAAGAATGAACGATATAAAGTACTTAGTTCACTGGGTGCGGGGGGCCAGGGATTTGCCTATCTGGTAGAAGATTGTTCTAATGGGCAAGAAGTGGTGCTAAAAGAATTCATTTTACCGGTTTATGTAGATATTAGTATACGTAAGAGCGCTTTAAAACAATTTGAAAATGAAGCACGCATATTGAGTCAATTGCAACATCCACAAATTGTGCGCTTGTTAGACTTCTTTGTCGAAGATCACCGAGCTTATTTAGTCTTAGAACATATCGATGGAGCTTCTATAAGAACCATTGTAGAACGCAGTGGTCCTTTAAGCGAGGAAAACACACGGGCTTTAGCTAATCAAATGTGTGACATACTTTCTTATTTGCACAGTCAAATACCACCTGTAGTACATAGAGATTTCACGCCTGATAATTTAATACTTAACACAAATGGCACTCTAAAGTTGATAGACTTTAACGTTGCGCAAAATACTGAATCTACCACCACAGGTACGGTAGTTGGTAAACCAGCATATTTACCACCAGAACAATTTAGAGGAACGCCGACCACACAAAGTGATATTTATGCTATGGGAGCAACACTTTATTTTTTACTTACTGGTTGTGATCCAACCCCAATTTCAGTGTCACATCCAGCTCAAAACAATCCTGAGATAAGTCTTTCTTTAGATAATATAATTGCTCGAGCTACTGATATCGATATCAATAATCGTTACCCTGATATTGCTGCTCTTAAAGAGGATTTAGTAAATATAGTCTGAGTTGAAATTGGGTAAGTTGTACATTAGCTATCAAATACGCATTTAAGCAAAGGAACGGGCCGATGAAAATGAATAATATCAGACTACGGGGAATCTTATTAAAATTAAGTGTCGCTTCGATTCTGTCAATAGCTCCGGCGTTAGCCTACTATAGTGATGATTCTATAGCCGAAAAACTTTATACAGAGGGTTGCCATCTTATGCAGGCACGTCGATATCAGGAAGCAATCGACAAGTATAACCAGGCTGTAGCACGAGATAAGCATTTTGTGGCTGCATTCATCAATTTATCTTATAGCTATAACCATATCGACCAATATAGTCAGTCGATAGAAGCTGCCACTAAAGCCATAGCAAATAATAATGAGTCCTCTTACGCCTATGAAGACCGCGCATACGCTTATTACCAATTGGCTCAATTTGATAAGGCATTAGCTGATTACAAAGCTGCCTCACATTATGATCCACAAAACAGTGAATATTACTACCAGTGCGGGATTTGTCTTTCGGGACTGGGCAATTATGCAGAAGCTATTAAATATTATGATCAGTCTCTCAAACATGGCTCAAAGGATATTTTGAATTATTATAAGCGTGGCTTAGATAATCTATTCTTGAATAATAATGCTCAAGCTGTAGCCGATCTGAACAAGCATCATAATCTGGTAAATCCAAACGAAGCTCATCAAAGATACGACGTGATTTTTTGTTCGATTGCCTTAAAGCGTCTGGGTAAAGATAAAGAGGCAAAACAATCATTGGTCAATTATGAAAAAGACATGCCTAAAGATAAATGGCCCTATCCAGTAATACAATATTTAGCTGGGCAAATAAGTGCTGATGCTTTATTAGCATTAGCAAAAAACACCAATCAAATGACAGAAGCTAATACCTATATAGGAGCAAATCTATCTGCTCAAGGTAAGAAGGCAGAAGCTAAAAAGAATTTTCTTTGGGTCAAAGATCACGGTAATCGTGTATTTTCTGAATATCAATTGGCAATTTCAGAATTGAAGAAATAGTAATTTGATAATAGCGATCGTTTTTTTGGCAAGGTCTATTCTCGCCCACCCACCAACTTGTCTAAAAACAATGTAAGAGCCTCATTAGGGGTTCATGGTAACAAAATAATGCAACTGTGTTATGACGCCGCTATCTAAATTGAGTCTGTATAAGCTTTTTTGGTTACTGTAGCTTGGACCTGCACTAAGAAATATAATTGTTTTACCAGATGGTGATGATTGTAGGGCGGAGAGATACTCGTGTAAATTAGTCAGCTGCTTTATTTGCGAATTCACTAAGTCAAGCCTATAAATTTCATATACGAAGCCCTTATCACCATCGCTGGCTGCCGTAAAAATCAGCGATTTACCGTCGGGCGTGAAGCATGGATCATAACATTCATTAGTGTAGAAATTCACTGCGTTCGGCATACAAATTGATTTGAGCTGTGCGGGATTGGAAATGTGGCACAGCCACAATGATGAGTCTCCTCCCTTAGAATTTTTCATTTGTAGCAATTTGCTTCCTTCAGACTTTACTGCTGCGGCTCTCCCAGCCTTGGATTCTAACAAATGAAAATCAGAAGTCATTTCCTTTCTTTTTACTTCATATGGCTCAACTCTAAGTACCAGTGTTTCTCCATCAGGTGATAATGCGGGTTTTGATAACGGCATTGGATTTCTTGAGCACTCATAAAATTTATAATTGGTAATGCGCCGCAAATGGGATCCGTCAACATTCACAGCGAAAAGATCACTCTCATGCTGGCTGTGTCCTTTAATTCCATCTTCATGCCGCTCTAAGCGAACAAAATAAATTGTTTTTGAATTGGAGCTAAAAACAGGCGACGCATAGAAACAGCTATCATCACAAAGCCTACGAGAATCAGAACCATCCGAATTAGCTATATATATGTTGGATTTGTTTGCATCCCTTGGATCGTGAAACTCATAGGCTAGAAGCTTACCGTCAGGGGAAATGGTTGGATTTCGCTCATAACCGCTAGTAGCTTGCGTTACACGTATTGGTTTATTGTCACCATTAAGTCTCACTTTATACAAATATTCCTTATCTATTTTTGCATCAAAATAAGAAAATACAAGGGTCTGACCATCTGGAGAAAATGTAGCTGGACCATAGGATGATTCGGTTTTCATATTAATACCACAGCTAATACTAAGCAGCGAAATGATAACAGCGCTTATCACTTTAATAAAACCAGACCACCGCCTCATTTTACTGCTCCTTTATATTTATCGCTTAACCTTACTATCTAATCAGAAAAACAGCTTATATTTGCCCTCATCGAACACTTAATCAACTGTTTCAAACATTTTTGAATTTAGCAGAGTCAGGTGTTAACTTAGTAATGAGTATTTAACTTTGGCGCGATACGCAATTTTAGGTTTCTGTACCAAATTTAGTTCTTCTTCGGCTGATCGTCTGTATTGCCATTATTTTTCTTGCCATCTGCTTGTTGACGTAGTGTTTGAGCAATATCTATGCCTGTTAAGCCTTTGATCATACTAATACCTTGAGCGGCAACATTCATAACGTCGCCTGTAATTTTGCTTGCACCCACGCCATCACCACCAGTAGAAAGAACTGTCATTTGTCCGATTTTAGATAATGGGGAAGCAGCTGCTTGAACCATTTCGGGTAATCTGTCGACAATCATACTGGCCATAGCAGCATCATTGTATTGCTTATAAGCCTCTGCTTTGTTAGTCATAGCTTGTGCTTCCGCTTCGCCTTTAGCGGCTATGACCGCTGCCTCGGCTAAACCTTTAGCCCGTAAAGCTTCTGCTTGAGCTATACCTATTACTTTGGCCGCTTCAGCTTCTGCCATTGCTTTTAATCTTGTTGCTTCGGCTGCTGCTTGCGCTTGCAATTTCGTTGCCAAAGCTTCCGCTTCTGCTAACATACGTCTTTTTTCTTGGTCGGCTTGAGCCATTAATTTAATACGCGATAGCTCTGCTTCGGCTGGCTTGGTCACTTCGGCACTTAATTGAACTTGACGTCTTTGCACTTCTACTTGTTGTAATTCAACTTCTTTTTGTGCTTCTACTATTTTTATTTGTTGTGTTTCCTCAACCAGTTTTTGTTGGCTCTGGGCTTTGACAATGTCATACATCATGTCTGTAGCTGCTTTTTGCTGTGACACTTCACCGACATAAGTGGCTTGATTTACTTGAAAGTTTTTTGATGCTTCGGCTACTCGGGTATCGGCCATGAGTTTAGCTTTGGCTCCCTCTTCAGTTGCTTGAGCTTGAGCAATGGCGGCATCTCTTTGAGCTTGTGCTTGAGCAATTTGTGTTTCTTTAGAAGCAGATGCTACACCAATATCAGCTGAGCGCTTAGCTTCAGCAGTGCGTTGCTTACCTAAAGAGTCTAAATAACCAACTGGATCTTTTATTTCTTTGATAGTAAAAGAAACAACAGTCAAACCCATTTTTGCTAAGTCGCCAATGGATACCTCTTGCACTCTTTGGGCGAATGAATCAAAACTTTGAATTAATTCTTCAACAGTCATTGTGCCTAATATCGCGCGCAAATGACCTACTAGAGTTTCATGAGCAATGGTCGCTATCTCTTCATTTGTCTTACCTAAAAATTGTTCTGCGGCTGTAGCAATTGAATCTTCGTCACCTTTGACCTTAACTTGGGCTACGCCTTCTACAAAAATTGGTACGCCAGTTTTAGTAATCATCGGTGCTTGTGAATGCACCTCTATTGTCATTACTTCCAGGCTTAAATCATTTCTTTGTTGAAAAAATGGCAAAAGAAATCCGCCACCACCGGCAACAATGCGATATCTGCGGCTACCGTGCCGTAAGCCTGAGATTATCATGGCTTGGTTTGGTCCACATTTTTGATAAAGTCTTGCTGTTAAGGTTCCTAATATTGTTAGTACAATAAAACCGCAACCACCCATTCCCAATAAAAGTGGATCTAGGCCAAACATATTAATAATCCTCCTGCAGCTGATAATATCGAAAAATAGGAAATTCTATTCTTCAGCAATATACCTCTCAGAGGACAAAAATATCGAAGTAACTATAAATAGAAATTATAACTTCTATAATTATTGGTGGTTTATTGAGTCTTGTAGAAAGATTGGATCAGTGACCGGTTCTACTAACGCAATATGCTCTTTCATATCAACAATCATCACGCGTTGGCCTCGTTTGATTTCCAGTCCTTCTGTGACTGGTCTGGCAGCACAATTAGCACGCACTGAATCAATCATATATACAATTTCGCCCAATTGATTATTAGTCATAGGAGTATTAACTTCTGCAATTGTGCCAATTAAATCATCCAAATTATGCAGAGCTGGAGACTGCATAGCTTCCATTGCCCAACAAATTAAAAAGCTAAAAACCTGCGCACAAAGGAAAGCAATAATAAAAGCAGGGATTAAAGATAAAAAAGACAGCCACGGTAATAAGCGCTCAATAAAAAATCCAGACAAACCAAAAAATGTAAGCCATATAGCAATACGCATAGGACTAAACAAAGATATTATTAGCATGCCTATACGAGAGGGAATATCTTCTCTTTGCACTAAAACTTGCAAGTGTCGCTTTAGTTGGCGAACAATATCTGCTGAAAGAAAATTGCTAAACCCTGATTGAGACTGAGAATTTGTTGCATCGTCATGTCCTAAAGATGCATGCGCATTATGAGCGGAATGATTTATGTGGTGAGATACAGAATGCCCGACATTATGTCCTATTTGATGCGTAGCCGAAGCACCATGACCGATGGCGGCGTCGTGCCCGACTGCAGTACCGTGCCCGGTTAAAGAATCATGTCCACCTAGTAAATGTAAACCATGGTGATCAGAAGCAAGATGATCAAATTGTCCAACCAAAAAATTGAAAACTATAAACCCACCACCAACCACAAAACTGATCAGATAAATTTGGGCAAGTAAATCAAGGGTGAACATAATAGGGTCTGAATATAATAACGATTGCTCAACTGCTATTCAGTGCGTACCCGCAAAAATCGAAAACTAAACAGTTCGATCATTCGGTGTTACTCTTGATCGCTTATTTCTTGAGATTCCACAATTTGATTAGCTTTTTTGTTTTCTTCCAATAAAATCGGCTCTTTTATTTCTATTCTTGTAGGACCCATGCCAAGTTCGCTTTTCAGGGCCGCGAGGTCGCCATCGATATCACTTTTGACTTCAATGTTTTTAAATTGCTTTTCTAAGTTATCACCAGATAATTCGGCTAAAGCAGCAGCTCTTGCTTCTTTTTCTTCTACTTTTGTTTCCATTCTGTCCATAACCGATAGAGTACCGTAAGCATTTGTTTTAGATAATAGCTCATTAGCCTTGCTTGTTGCTTGTGCAGCTTTATCACGAGCAATCAATACTTGCTTTTTCGAATAAGCTTTTTGTACTTCTTCTTCCAGTTCACTTAATCTTACTTTTAAAGTTTCTGTTGTTTGGTGTTGATTTTTGAGCAAAATTTCTTGTTCACCCATTACTTGCGCATATTGTTGTTTACGCTGCAGCGCTTGTTTGGCAAGATCATCTTTTCCTTCTTTAACAGCCATGGCAGCTCGATTGTGCCAGGTTTTAACTTGCTCCTGGTTTTTTATATATTGTTGCTCAATTTGTTTTTCTGTAGCCAAGGCCTGAGCTACTGCTTGTCGCACTTGCATTACATTGGCATTTAAATCTTGATAAGTCTGTTCTAGTAAAAGTGCCGGATCTTCAGCTTTGCCAAGCAAAGCACCAAAGATAGATCGAATCACATTGAAAAAACGCTCAAACATCTAATGACATCTCCAATTACCTTTAATAATACCCAACTGATCTACATCAATAATATGAAATACTACCCAGAAAGTCCTATTGCTAATAGCAATTTATCCCAACTAGATAATGATACGTTAAAAACGATGAGAGGATATGGCAAAAAAAGAAGAATCAATATCTACGAATAAAGCTATGCTCACCGTAGCAGACGGAGTAATAGGAGCAGGCATACTATTAGTGATGGGTATATGGCTTGGTCATTATCTTGATCAAAAGTTTGCTAGTACACCCTGGTTAACTATTATTTTGTGCTTTGTCGGTGGTGGTACTGGATTAGCTAGACTTGTTATTAAAGCTATTAACTTAAATAAAGACGAAATAGATTAGTGTTCTATCGACTTAAGTGCTATTTTCTTAAGTCAGAGAACTTAGCATAAAGTTGACCAGCCCACTTGGCCACTGTTATTATGCTTAATCGTTTTGTATACACTCATAAGCACCGGTAAAGATGACGGTTAAGACGAAATTTAGTGAAGCGAAGGGCGCTGGTGAAGCGGCCGGAGCTAGCGTGTATACGCGCGTTGAGCCGAGGAACGAAGGCGAGGCAGCGCATATGAGTAGTTTAAGACAAATTATAGTGGAGCGGACGGCGCTGGTGAAGCGGCGGGAGCGAAGCGTAGATACGCGCGTCGAGCCGAGGAACGAAGGCGAGGCAGCGCATATGCGTAGTTTAAGACAAATTATAGTGGAGCGGACGGCTCTGGTGAAGAGGCGGGAGCGAAACGCCGATACGCGCGTTGAGCCGAGCAAAGCGAGAGCGAGGCAGCGCATATGCGTAGTTTAAGACAAATTATAGTGGAGCGGACGGCTCTGGTGAAGAGGCGGGAGCGAAGCGTAGATACGCGCGTTGAGCCGAGGAACGAAGGCGAGGCAGCGCATATATAATGTTAGGCAAAAATTTACCTTTAAGTTATTTTGTTCACGACTCTCAAATATGTGACGCGCCTTTTCTTGGCATATCTGCCCTTGGCAAAACAGGCGATCTCCATGTTGACACTATTGCTCTTACTCTTGTCAGCATGGTTCTTATTTTAGGTACAGCAGCAATTCTCACCCCCCGCCTAACAGCAGAAAACGCTGGCGACTTAGGGCAAAGTCTTCTTGAAATGTATTATGACTTTATGGTTGGCCTTACCAAAGGGCAGATGGGGGACGTTTACAAGAAATTTCTTCCTTTAATTGCTGGCATATTTATTTTTGTATTAATCAATAATTTTATGGGCGTTGGTCCTTGGAAAGCATTAGAAACTTTTCCTTGGTGGCCTAAGTTAGGACATGAACCATTTGAACTAGCCTCGGCCACAACAGATTTCAATGTTACGGCTGGTTTAGCTACAGTAGCTCTGATAACTTATTTAGGGTCCGGATTTTGGGCTCATGGACTTAAATATTTCAAGCATTATTTAAATCCCATCGAGTGGCTAGACTTAGTCGTTCGTCCTTCTACTCTGGCTTTGCGACTGATGTTAGTTATTAGCGCAGACGAAATTTTGCGCAGTGTATCTTTGACTTTAGTGCCTTGGTTTCTACCTACCGGTGTCATGGCATTTGAATTATTCATCGGTGTCATACAAGCTTTCGTTTTTGCCCTGTTAACTTCGATTTACATTGGTCTGACTGTTAGCCACCACTAAGCGGACAGAGCTGTAATCTTAGGAAAGCCTTAAACCTTATAGTGGTTATTAGCAAAACGATATTGTTATAATAGCGATGCTATAGGGATTGTCCTTTCCAAATAGGACTCCTAAACATGGCAATGCGTTTTGTTCGCGATTTGATTAGCTTTACTCTCATTAGTAAAGAAACTCATATTTAGGCTAAAAGAAGTTATAAAGGAGATTAAAGTGGACCATACTTTATTGGCTCAAGCTGGTACTGCGGCAGCATCAAATGTCACCTTGATTAAGTCAGCCGCTCTACTTGGCGCTGGTTTTGCGGCACTAGGAGTTGCTGGGTCTGGAATAGGTATTGGCTTAGCCGGAGCAGGAGCTCTAGAAGGCATGGCCCGACAGCCAGAAATGGCCGGCAAATTGCTTACTAACACATTGATCATTGCTGCCCTGATGGAAGCTCTTGGTTTGATGGCGTTTGCCACTTCAATGCTGTTGTATTTTTACGGTTCTAGCATATAAAAAGCGGGGCGAGTTTTTGAAATTCTGGTTTGAATAAGCATGTTTGCACTTAATGGCACTTATGTCATTTTTATTTTGTTATTCTTGGTCTTTATTCAGTTGCTGGATAAGATAATGCTGCAGCCAATTGGAATAGCGCTGGATAAACGTGCAGCGGGTCTAAAAGTAAATCTTGATGCTGCTAAAGCTCATATGCAAGAAACCGAAAAGATTCTTGCTGATTATCAAGCGAAGCTACATGCTAGCCGTCATCAGGCACAAACGATAATACACGATGCAATGACTGATGCCCAAAAGGTGCGAGACGAAAAGCTGAAAGGCATTCAAGTCGAAGGACGGGAAAAGTTAGATGGACTGCAAACAGAGCTTGATGCAGGTAGAAAAACTTTAGTTGAATCACTCATTCATCCAGAACTCGAATTAGTGCGGAACATTTTAGACAAATTATTAGGCGAGACACCAGCCTTGGTGACAAATGAAGAAAGGGTACTGCAAGTTTTAGAAAATACACGTTGAGGAAATTTGTTCATGTTCTTGTTTGCAGAAGTTGGTCATGAAAACATAGTAGCTGCGCTACTAGATTTTCGATCGAACCTTCTCAATTGGATATTGTTAATAGGTCTTTTAATTTGGGCAATAAAAAAATATCTTCCATCTTTTATCGCTCAAAGACAGCAGTCCATTAACAACGAACTTGAATTGGCTATAAAAACTCGCAAAGAAGCTGAATTAGCTCTTGCCGGTCAGAAAGAAAAGATTGAGAAGGCAGAACAAGAAGCGGAGCAGATAGTGCTTGAAGCAAAACAAGCTGCTGCTAGAATGAGCGAAGATTTAAAACAACAAACTGAAACTGATATAGCTGAGCTGCGTAAAAAGTTTGAGATGGCTGCTCATAATGAAAAACAGGCAGCAATTTTAGAAATGCGCTCAATTGTGGCTAAAGCAGCAATTAAGCTAACAGAAGAAAACCTAAGATCAAATTTGACTGAAAATAACAAAACAAAAATTGCTCATGAGTTTATGGGTGAATTGAGCAAAATTGGCAGCTCAAGTATGAATGATGAATCGGTCAATAGCCGTAATGATCATGACCATCAAAAAGTTGCTAACGCATAAACATTTACCAAGGAGCTTATTATTGTGAAGTCTACACATGATTTAGTCGGTGAGCGTTATGCGAAAGCCTTAATTGAACTTGCTTTAACTAATGAGCTTGTTTCTAATTCAATTGCCACTGATCTAGTTTTTATCAACAAAACAATAAATGATAATCCTGATTTAAAAAACTCACTCAATCATCCATCTTATTCTGCAACGCAAAAGCGCGCATTACTCAAAGAAATTTTCATGGGTCAAGTACAAGAGTTGAGTTTGCGCTTATTAGACTTATTGGTTAATAGACGCCGGCTTGGTTTGCTGCCGGCAATTGAATATTCATATCGCAAATTACTCAATGAAAAACACAATGTTGTCACTGCTCAATTGACTTCATCGGAAGAATTGTCAGAAAGCAATTTAGCTGATATTAAAGCAAGATTGAATGAATATTTAGGTAAAAATTTGAGTTTAGAAACTACTATCGATCCTGCGTTGATAGCAGGTTTTATTTTAAGGATTGGTGATCAAGTTATTGATGGCAGCCTCAAGGGAAGACTCAATAACATAGAAAAAGTTCTTTTGAGTGTTTGAAGTAAAAAAGGAGATTGAGGATATCAGATTATGGCTATTAGACCAGACGAAATTACATCAATATTAAAGGCGCAATTAGAAAATTATCGCTCAACCCTAAGCGTTTCAAATGTCGGTACTGTTATGCAAATCGGTGACGGTATTTCACGCGTATTCGGCATGGAAAAAGCCATGGCGGGAGAATTAGTTGAATTTGAAGACGAAGAGAAGACAGCCGGCATGGTGCTTAACCTTGAAGAAGACAATGTAGGGGTAGTTATCCTTGGCGAAGGCAGAAAAATCAAAGAAGGCATGACAGTTAAAACTACTGGACGCATTGCTTCTGTGCCAGTTGGACCACAATTGTTGGGCCGGGTTATTAATCCTATCGGTCAACCACTCGATGGTAAAGGACCTATAACCAGTAATGAATTTAGCGCAATCGAAGTTAAGGCACCAGGCATAGTATCACGTAAATCAGTATGTGAACCATTGATGACCGGTATTTCTGCTATTGATGGTATGATTCCTATTGGCCGTGGTCAGCGTGAATTGATCATTGGGGACAGACAAACTGGCAAAACTGCTATTGCCATTGACACCATTATTAATCAAAAGAACCAACCTAATCGACCAATATGTATCTACGTTGCTATAGGTCAAAAAGAAAGTAATGTGGGCCGCATTCAAAAGATTTTGGAAGAAAAAGGGGCAATGGAGTATTCAGTTATTGTTGATGCTTCCGCCACATCTGCACCGGCTTTGCAGTTTCTAGCTCCTTATGCTGGTGCTGCTATTGGTGAATATTTCATGAACCGTGGTCAGCATGCTCTATGCATTTATGATGACTTATCTAAGCACGCTGCAGCCTATCGTGCTATGAGTTTATTGCTTAGACGTCCACCTGGTCGTGAAGCTTATCCTGGAGATGTGTTCTACTTACACAGTCGTTTGTTAGAGCGGGCAGCTAAGCTGTCTGATAAACTTGGTGGCGGTTCACTTACAGCTCTACCAATTATCGAAACTCAAGCTGCTGACGTATCGGCTTATATTCCCACCAACGTTATATCTATAACCGATGGACAAATTTTCTTAGAATCAGATCTCTTTTATGCCGGTGTAAGACCAGCTATTAATGCTGGTATCTCGGTAAGCCGGTTGGGTGGTGCTGCCCAAACTAAAGCTATGAAAATGGTGGCTGGCAAATTAAGATTGGACTTAGCGCAATTTAGAGAACTTGAGGCTTTTGCTCAATTTGCTTCTGACTTGGACAAAGCTACACAAGATCAAATCCGGCGTGGTCAAAAGCTAACCGAAGTTCTAAAACAACCTCAATATGACCCGCTCACACTTGCTCAACAAGTATCAATCATTTATGCAGCCAATAAAGGATTGCTGGACGATGTAGATACCAAGCTAATTGGCAAGTTCAAAGCGGAATGGTTTAAATATCTTTCTGCCCAAGCAAAAGATTTAGAGAGCAAACTGTTGACAGGCGATAAATTGTCTGAGGCAGAAGAAAAAGCTCTTACTGACCAAATCACTAATTTCAAAACGAATTTTTTCCAAACGTAAGTAACCTATAAATAAACTACCATGGCAAATTTAAAAGCAATCAGACAAAGAATAAAGAGTGTGCAAGCAACACAGAAAATAACTCGTGCTATGCGCATGGTCGCTGCTGCAAAAGTACGTCGGGCGCAAGCAAGAAATCTGGCGGCCAGGCCCTTCACAAAAGCTGTAGTAGAAATGCTATCGGCTGCTGTGGAAGAAATCAATTCAGTTGATCTTTATGGATTGCCATTGCTGAAGGCTAGACCCGTAAAAAAAGTTGCTTTGATTATTTTGTCCTCAGACCGTGGTCTTTGTGGTTCTTACAATACAAACGTTTTTCGTGAAGCGTTAAGTCGTATTCAAACACTGGAAGCAGAGGGTAAGCAACCATCTCTTATTTTGGTTGGTCTCAAGGCGGTGGCATTTTTTAAATCGCTTAAAATAGAAAAACTCAAAACTTATACTTTGCTTCCTGCTATACCCACGGTAGAGGAAGCTAAGTTAATCTCAGAACAAGCTAGTAGTTTCTTTATTGAAGGCACTGTGGACGCTATTGAATTAATTGGCACACTATTTATTTCATTATTACGATCGCGAGTAGACAGAATAACTTATTTACCTGCTACCCTAACAAATCTGCAATCAGAATTAGCAATAAGTCAGACAGATGCAGAAATAGCAGCTGCCAAAAGCAGTGCTGACGATTCAGTAAATTCTGGCAGACTCGTTCCCGTTAGGCTATTTGAACCCAGCATTTTAGAAGTGATGTCCCAACAATTAATCCCCAAATATCTAGGAAATGTCATTTATCAGGCACTGCTTGATGCTTCGGCCTCTGAGTTGGCTGCTCGTATGAATGCCATGACCAATGCTTCTAACAATGCTCGGGATTTAATTAGCTCACTAACATTGCATTATAACAAAGCCAGACAATCAGGTATTACCCAAGACTTACTTGAAATTGTTGGCGGAGCTGAGGCTTTGAGAGGTTAATTTTTTAAATCATTAACCGAAAAATTAAACTTAATGACAACTCGTGGTATTACTTGCTAAATTAGTCTTAGCACTTACAATATTGTTTATCTGTGCAGCAAGATTTAGCTAGAGAGTCCGAGGATAATTTGAAGGTTTCACGCTCCAATTTAAGAATTGTCCTTTTGGCTGCCTTACTGACTATACCATCTGTAGTGGCTACACCAGCTTACGGCTTTTGGTTTTTTAAGCACAAAAAAAATCCTCAGAATTTAGAATCAAGCTCAAATGACCAAAACAATTCTCCAACCCCGCATGTAATAAATCAAAGTCCAAACGCTATGGACAGACGATTAGTGCCCAGTTATATGGTCAATAGTAATAGCATGAGTCAGGTGCGAAAAAAAGAAGTTAGCAAGTCAACCAGAAATATTGGGCCTCAGCCTACAAAAGACGACAGCACAAATAACAAATATAGATCAATTTCAAATACAATACCGATCAATTCTTCCTTTGCTTATACCAAGACTAATATAAAAGTTGCTATTGGCCTTGGTTTGCAGTCAGTCAAGTTAGCAATAATAGATGGTGCACAATTAATTGATAATTCAACTGGCGAAATAATAACCAATTTACCCGCCCAAAGTGAGTGGATTTTATCTGACCAGAATGAATATTTGACTTTGAGACCAGACAAGGAATTTTATGTAGCATTAAAACAATTAGCCAAATCCTCTATTTTGGCTGGCAATACAGTAGCGACCAATTATACGTCTTTTGCCACTGTGCCAAACGCAGGTAAAAATCTTACCATTGCAAAAATTTCAGGACAAAAAAACAATGCCAGTGGCCTGCCACTTTCAGTAAATAGTTCTGGATACACCATAAAGGCGATAATAAATCAGCAATCGCAGCAAGGATTGCTTGCTTTAAATAATCATCTTTATCGTGGTGACTTTTTAATTAGTCCAGCCAATGTCCAGAATAAAGCGGCAAATGCGGACGAACTTAATACAAGTTTTAATGTAATCAATTATCTAGATTTAGAAGATTATTTGCTATCGGTTGTTCCCTCTGAAATGCCTAGCTTATGGCCCTTAGAAGCGCTAAAGGCTCAAGCAATAGCTGCTCGCTCATACGCTCTGGCTAATCTGGGTAAACACGGCAGTGCTGGCTATGACTTAAAAGATAACACAGAAGACCAGGTATACTTGGGTGTTAAGTCGGAAGCTGATTCAACTAATGAAGCTGTAAATTCTACAAAAGGCTTGGTGATGAAATACAATGGCAAACCGATTTGTGCTTATTTCCACAGTTGCAGCGGCGGTAGCACAGAAAGAGCGGAAAATGTTTGGCATAGTGCTGTACCTTACTTAAAGGCCGTAATTGACTTTGATCAAGAAGCCCCTTTGTATAATTGGACAAAAAACTATTCCATTTTGCAAACCGAGAGTGGTTTGCCCAAAGATATTGGTCAAGTTTTTTCAATTACTATACTGGCCAAGGCATCTTCGGGTAGGGCCACTTATATTCTGGTTAATGGCTCTAATGGTAGTCGAATAATCTCAGGAGAGGCTGCCAGAAAGTATTTTAACTTGCCTAGCACAAATTTTAATGTTACACCAAGCGAAACTGCCTATATTTTTGCTGGCAAAGGCTTCGGGCACGGTTTAGGATTATCCCAGTGGGGAGCCAAATCATTGGCTAGGTATGGTTATAATGCTGCTCAAATCTTATGCTATTACTACGATGGCATCTCAATCGCCTATTAGCTTACCTGTTATAATGCACTATATAATTTACGCGAGGATTTAGCTTTGTATTTCGCCTTTTCGCTGCCTGAATTTAGTCTTCAGTTTCTAGCAGTACTAGTTATGTTGGCTATATTGAGCATACTGATTATTGTGCACGAGTGTGGACACTTTTTCGTTGCGCGATTATTTGGTTTTCAAACGCCGATATTCGGCTTCGGGCTTCCTTTTTTTGGACCGAGTTGGACCCTAGGCCGTAGGTGGGGCACAGAGTTTCGGCTCCATGCTTTACTAATAGGTGGTTATGTTGCCATTCCTGAATTAGGAGATGAGTCAGCAGGAGCACAAAGCTTCGGAGTTGAACTTCAGCCGTTTAGAAAATTCCCGATCTGGCAAAGAATGTTAGTAGCCTTCGCTGGACCAGCCTTTAATATTCTCTTTGCTTATCTTGTAATGATAATGATGCTCTTAGTACTTGGTGAGCCTACTCAGCAAACTACCGTCTTTTCATTAATTAAAGAAAATCCAATTGCTGCTCAAGCCGGCATAAAACCTGAAGATCAGATTTTAAATATCAATGGACAATATGTCGATAGTCCTTCTGGTGCTGTGAAATTAATTTCAGGGCATAAAAACGAAAAAGTAATAATAGAAGTTAAACGAAATGTTAATGGTCAAAGTGAGACTGTGAGCATACCAGTGGTAAC
>Ga0207039_1026_pt1 | contig 47356 bp, 39 predicted proteins | sample Alteio_BWMinCont_74_FD_153264 | JGI IMG/M metagenome (GOLD analysis project Ga0207039, IMG submission 153264) | Enriched cells from forest soil in Barre Woods Harvard Forest LTER site, Petersham, Massachusetts, United States -... | ecosystem: Environmental > Terrestrial > Soil > Temperate forest >... | reverse complement strand
CCACGTCCACTTAACACTGCCTTAAATGTGGCAAAGATAATCTGCCAGTCGAGAAAATAATGCCAGTGGTCAACATACCATTTATCCAGCTCGACTTTGACACTGTCGGACAATTCGTCACGGCCATTCACTTGAGCCCAGCCAGTAATGCCAGGCAGGAATTCAAGTACACCTGTTTGTAAACGTTCAGCAGTCAACTCTTCTTGATTATACAAGGCTGGCCTAGGTCCTACTATACTCATTTCACCTTTAAGTATATTGAACAATTGTGGCACTTCATCCAGACTGGTTTGGCGCAATAATTTACCAAATTTTGTCACCCGGGTAGGAAGCATTTGCATTTCACTGGTGGGTAGATCTGGAGTACCCATATACATAGTACGAAATTTATAAATCTGAAAATAATTACCCCGTCTACCCACACGCTTCTGTCGGTAAACCGCCGGTCCGGGTGAATCTAGGCAGATTATTATTACTATGACAAACAATAAAGGAAAGAGTGCCAATAAAATACATATAGAGACGATAAAATCTGTGAATCTTTTAAATAATAGCTGCTTTGATTTCTTACCCTCTGTAGGAAGGCCCAATTTCATACATTCCGCTGTCGAAGTGTATGTATCCTTACTTAATTTATTCGCATTACTTTTCTGAGTCATGAGCCCATTTTACGGGGTATTTGATAACAGTCGGTCTGAAAATAAACTATTTAACATTTTTCATAGAATATTCTTATCATATGCTCTTCCTCACCTTCTTATGTTTTGGTTTCAGTGGCATACGCTCGGCATAACTCATATGCCTTACGACCCACTGCGTTCTGCTCGGCTCAACGCATGATCAATGGCTCCGTTCCGGCGTATACCATACGCCTCCAAGGCCATTGCGGCTCCCGTTTCGGCGCCTCACCGTCGCCGTCCACTCCGCCATCACTCGACCTTGCCTTGACTATTGTCTCAGTTCTGGCATGATAAGCGGCTGTATTAATATGTATCTGTGAGTATTAAAGGAATTTTGCTTTGCAGCTCTCTGTAATTATCGTTAACTGGAATACCTGCGAATTACTTGACAGGTGTCTAAACACATTGTCCATAGAGCTTAAAGCGCTAAATCTCTTTGACAGCGGGAGTGAGGTTTATGTCATTGATAACAATTCTGCTGATGGCTCACAGACAGCGGTAGCAAAAAATCATCCTTGGGTAAAGCTAATAAGTAATGAAGACAATCTCGGTTATGCCCGCGCGAACAATCAAGCTTTGCAATTAGCTTCAGGAAAACATGTTTTGCTTTTAAATCCAGATACTGAAATTTATTCCGGTGCAATCGGCTCATTAATATCCTTCTTGGACGATCATCTTCGCGCCGGCATCGTCGCTCCACAATTGATAAATACCGACGGCAGCATCCAGTCCTCTTGTAGGACATTTCCATCGTTTACAGCGCTTTTATACGAATTAGTCGGACTTAGCCGAATCATGCCAGCAGGGTCCAGAGCCCGCAGTTATAAAATGCTTGATTGGGGGCATGACGACGAAAGACAGGTAGACCAACCTGAAGGCGCTTGTTTGTTGATCCGAAAAGAATTATTCTCACAAATAGGATTATTCGACGAAGGCTTTTTTATGCTCTTTGAAGAAGTTGACTGGTGTTATCGCGCTAAGCAAGCTGGTTGGGAAATATGGTTTACCCCAAAAGCCAAAGTACTCCATCATCTGGGTCAAGCAATAAAACAAGTGAAAATAAAAATGATTTTGTCTTCACATCGCGGACTCTATCGTTATTGGTACAAACACCATCGCCATAGCAGAAAATATCTTGATGCCATTGTATATGGTGCATTGATGAGTCTCGCTTATCTTAGAATAGTAAGTTATTCAATTAGGAGATCCATTCTACAATTAGGAGCTATCCATACATGAAAATGGATTCTGATGAATGCATACTCATTTAATACCGCCAGCTTGAACTATAAGGAAATTGCCATTCTTAGATTGTAGCAACGCCCTTTTGCTCAGAACAATCAGCTCTTCCACATCCTTACAATCATAAGGTATAGAACCTATGCCAAATGATAATCTTAAAAGACTAGGATCTAAGGCAGCGGACAAAGGTTGAGCGGTTAAGACTCTGACTATATGACTAGCCATTTGGCTGGCAGTATGTGTAGTGGTATTGGGTAGAAGCAAGGCATAATTAATTGTCTCAAAGTGCCCCAGAAAATCCAATGGCCGCTTCATGGCATTAATGCGATTCAAAGCCACTAATGACTCTTGTTTATTGATTAAATCCAGACCCCCTAATGCATTAGTACTTACCTTGCTCATCTCAAAGACTATCAGGCTCAAGGGTGTCTCGTAAGATTGAAAACGCAAATATTCATACTGCAAAAAGTAGAGCAGAGCAGGATAGCTAAAAATACCGCTCTCTTGCCGAATAAAGCTGGCTTTCAGGGCTTGCACAGCCTTCTTACCTTCTTCCATAAAATCAAGCGCCGATTCATTTGTAGCCAAAGGAGGCTTTATCTCAATTAGTCCATTAGCAAAAAAACGGTAAATAATCGGTACCCAAGTCACTTTGCTTATCGGCCCGTCTTTAAAAATATCTGCTGCGGTGAACTTTTTTGGCAAGCACTTATAGAGTTCTATTTGCTCATTTACATCTGCATCACTGTGTTTACCCAACAGTAAGCGTAATTCATTTTCTCCTAAATTATCTTGCTTCTTTATTATTATGGATCTTTCTTTCAATCCGGCCCTCTCCAAATGACTAAGATCATCGCGAATACTGGAAGCTTCACTGACCAAATTGTGCAATTCACCACTTACATTTTTATCTGCAGCTTTTTCATCTATGAAAAATTTAAAACTACTAGGAGACCAAATAACTGTCTCCAATAATGCCTGATCTCCTTGGATTTCTCCCGCTCCGTTGACTAAACCCGCCTTACTGAGTTGTTCGTCAAAAATCACAACGGATGCACTATACAGAACACCATGATCAAAAAAGAGCAGACCTGTGCCTGAGCTTTGATTTATCAGCTCTAATTTTCCACTTAATTGATTCGCAGCAATTATGTTTATAAGGTGCTTGTTTTGAATATTCGTTTGCTCAAGAGTTCCGCTCACAATATTCTCGGCAGTCGCATGAACAGAAAGAGAATTTCCATCACCATTTAATTTAGTGAGTGCGGCTAAAATAGTCTGACAAATCATTATTGAGGCAGCCTGCTCACTTATTACTTTTTGTTGGCTAGGTTCGACTTCGCTTGCTTGTTGTGGTGGTTGTTGTGTTTGTGCTTGAGAAAAAAGTGGGGGCTCATAATTAATAACTTGCCTATTACTTGTAACTATTGGACTATTAGCCGAAGTTACACTGTAATCTGAGCGGTTGGAAGAAGCTGGACGTAAACGCGTAAACGTATCTCGTATGCTGTTCTGTGACTGCGCTTTAATGCCATGATAGGACTGCGAAAACATTTGGCGAAATGGGCTATCTTGCGAAGTAGGTTTTGGATCGTTAATGGCTAAATCTCTATTCATTGGGTCAACAGTCAATATTTGATCCTGAACAACTTCTAGCTCAGAAGTTTCACTAGACCATAAAAATTCCGAACCGTTACTACTTTCTTGCCACAACGTCCAAAGTGGAATATCCTTTTCGCTCTCTGCCCTTACAACCAAAATGAATAATATAGTGGAACTATAATCTGTCCAGGTAATTTCCACCTCTTTTTCTCTATATTGAAAGGCTTGGACAAAAGCAAATTGCAAATAGTCTATCGTAGGCGGCAAAGTCCGTCTGGGTAACTTTATCCTTGTCTGATCTGAGTCTTGTGTTGGTCGAAACATATTATTCAAAGATTCTCGATTATGGTTATATACTATATGGTTATACCCCGTTTTAACGTTCCCAAAGTCAACATTGACAACCGAGTACAATTAGCCTCAAATCCAGACTAATACACCTATTACTATACTGGAAAATCAATAATATCCACAGCCACAGTCCGGGTTTAGACCCTTTTATTTTAAACATTGCTTTAACTTTTTGCCCTATTTTGCCACCACTGCGGGTGCACGAATAGTCAATTAGCTAAACAACCTTGAAAGGTAAAAAAATAAAGTATATGCTGTCTGCCTCGATCAATATCGCCATAAACAGAGATAGCCCAATACCTTTGCGGGATCAAATAGTCGAACAAATTGGCTTGCAAATTGCCTCTGGAACTTTGCAAGGGAACGAAAAACTACCTAGTATTAGAGCCCTAGCCAGTAAATTAGATATTCACCAGGGAGTTGTGAACGCTGCTTACAACAAGTTGGCAGAGATAGGTATGTTAGAAATCCGTCATGGCAGTGGTGTACGCGTAGTACCAAAAATTGGCATAGGTCAAAATAAAGAATGCTCCGATTTATATTCTCTATTCGCACAATTTGTCAATCAAGCTAACCAATTAGGACACTCATTACAAGAAATAAACAAGTGCTATGAACTATTCGTCAATAGAGGTCCTATCAGCAACATTGTGGTTGTCAGCGACAATCCCGATTTTCATCCTGTAATATTAGCCGAACTTACCCCTCATTTCCACATACCAGTATTTACATATACGGTTGATGAACTAGAAACAAATAATGGTATTTTGAAAGACTCGTTAATTATTACCAGCCTATACCATTTTTTATCTGTTCAATCATTGCCTTTAGACCCAACCCGCTTTTTGATTTGCAATGTTGAACCAGCAAAGGAAATTGTAGAATTAATCAAATCTTCGCCAGAAAACTCAATTGTTCTTCTTGTCTCGGTTAGTTCTACTTTACTTAAAATTGCGGTGAATATAGCAGCTGCCCTAAGGGGAGAGTCAATAATCGTTAAGTCCTTACTTGTAGACGAAACTAAAGAGCTATCTTATGCAATTAAGCACGCAAAACTAGTCATTTGCGACATTCCTAGCAAGGAAAAAGTTATGCAGGCAACAAATAAATTACCAATTCACGTATTCAACTTATATTCGCAAACAACCATTCAATTAATCAAAAAAGCTTTAGATAAATAGCCTTGGGCAAATAAATACAATGCTTAAAAGCCAGACAACATTAATAAGGAAATCCAACACTTGATAAACTGTTCTATTGTTCACCTAACTCTTATGTTTTTGACCTATTCTGATCTTGTACCTGGGCAGAAAATCGAGGCTTAAAAATGAATGATGAAGAGCTAAAAGCCCTACAAGAAGAGGTTAAACAAATCCGAAACGATTTTGGTGATTTAGCTCATCGTCTCGGTGAAATAGAAAAAGCAGTGCATCAAATAGCCTTTAAAATATGAATATCTAGTTGAGTAGTATTATCACTGCTTATCCAGAAATTGCTCTTTGTAGATTTGGCCAACGCAAACTCTCTATAAAGAATTGTTTCTTTCATCGCAGCAGGACTAGTCCTGCTAGTTTCATCATATATTTATACAGAATTCACTAAAAGACTTAATGGTTAAGTCACAACCTAAGTATGTGCGTGAGCTAAATTGGCATTATGTTCAAAATGCACAATCTCTTTCAGATAATAATCAATCATTTCTTTTGGCTCGCCTATTTTCACGATTGAACCTTTATGCAAAACCATTACCTTATTACATAAGTCTTTGATTTGCTCAAGATCATGCGAGACTAACATAACAATTTGAGAAGTGCTAAAAATTTCTCTCAGTCTATTGACAGATTTTTGCACAAAGTGTGCGTCTCCAGCAGCAAAAATTTCATCGAGCAATAAAATATCAGGATCTACAATAGCACCAATAGAAAAGGCAAGCCGACCGAGCATTCCAGAAGAATAATATTTAATAGGTAAATCAATCATTTCTGCCAGTTCTGAAAAATCAGTTATTTCTGCTTCTAATTGCTTCATTTGTTTGTATGAGCGACCTAATAAAGCACCATTTAAATAAATATTTTCACGCCCACTTAACTCATAATCAAAACCTGTACCAAGTTCAATCATTGGTGTAATTTTGCCATGTACATGAATACGTCCAACTTGCGGAGGATAAATTCCAACAATCATTTTAAGCAATGTTGATTTACCAGCCCCATTTAGACCCACAATACCTAAGCGTGTGCCTCCATAGATACTCAAGTTTATATTCTTTAGAGCATCAAATTCAATCACTGATTGAGCACTTTTATTTTTTGAAAAACTACGTATCACCGATTCTTTCAGACCAGGAGAAGGATTTCGATAAATACGAAATCTCAAAGAGGCATTTTCAATAGTTATTTCAGCAGTCATTTATGCATTAAACTCTTATTCTTCGCTCTAATACCTAAAGTCTAAATATAATGTCTTTTTCTTTTTGCCTGAGTATAAAGAAACCCAAGCATAAACTAGCTATTGCTAGCAGAATTGGATTTAACCATTCTTGCCCTGTAGGCAAGTTACCATAATAAATAATTTGACGATATAAATTTATAAAATGACTGAATGGATTAGCTTGGAAAAATCCCACATATTTTTCTGGTACTGCCGATAGCGGATAAACAATCGGTATTAAATAAAAGAAACAGGTCAAAATTACACGCACAAAATGTGCAATATCACGAAAATAAACTGTACCTACAGCCAGCGCTAAGGATAAACCAAATGTAAAGAAAAAAGTAATAGCTATCGCTATTGGTAAAAGTAAAATTGTCCAATGTAGTTGTAGTCCAAATAATAAAGCTAGCGCAATCATACTAACCAGGCCCAAGCTAAAATTTATTACTTCAGTAGAAACGGTGACTAAAGGAAAGAAAATTTTTGGGATATAAACCTTTTTCATAAAATTCTCTGCCGACGTAATCGATGAACAACCAGCGGCAATGCTCTCCGAGATAAAAGTCCACGGCAGCATACCAGTAAAGATGAATATACCGTAGGTCTTTGGATCACGTTTAAAAATAAGAGAAAATACAGTGGTTAACACTATCATCATTAATAGCGGATTAAGAAGACTCCAAGCAAAGCCCAATACCGACCGCTGATAACGACGCCGCAGACTATTTACAACGAAGCTAGCTAGAGCAAATTTAACATATCTAAGCTCATTTACTGTCCGCCAAATGTAGACAAAGAAATTTTCTTTATGAGGTAAAGCCATTATAGATACTGCATTGCCAGAAATCTCGTCATGAAAAGGAGACACAAAACTTACATCCGCAACAGGCTTATCGCTTGTTTCAACTGCAGGAATGATATTTTTCGATTCTATAGTTGTTTCGGGTTGTGGCATCAGTAAAGAATATTATGCTTTATAAAGAAGACTTCTAGCAAATCAACAAAGTGCAAATTATACTTGACGACTCTCCAGAAAGGATATTACTTTAATTGCACTCTAATATTTTTCGCAATATAATAGCAATCGAATTCTACTTGTCAACCCTGTAAACAACAGTTTCTAAAGCAGAATTCGTCATTTACTATTGAACCATTATTCTCTTGCGCCATCGCGATTTTTTCCATCACCAGATTGTTTATCATTGAAATAAATCTGGGGTGGGTTCCAGCTGTCTTCGCTCGTGCATAGCCTATATCAAGCTCCTCACATAATTGTTTAGCTTGGGTGTCGAGATCATATAAAATTTCCATATGATCAGAAACAAAACCAATCGGGGCTAAGACAACATTTTTTCCCTTATTTTGCCCAATTTCTTTAATACATAAATTTATATCTGGCTCAAGCCAGGACTGGTTAGGAGTTCCGCTGCGACTTTGATAAGCCATTCGCCATTTATTAGTTAATTTAGCCTCGCGGACAGTCAAACACGCGCTTTCTTGCAATTGTTCAACATAACGGCATTTATCTGCCATCGACTGACAAATGCTATGAGCAGTAAAAATAATTTCTGTCTCTCGCCCCCACTGCTCAGACAAGCTCTCGAAGGCAGCAATCAAATTATCTGCATTAGTAGCAATAAAATCAGGATGATTATAAAAAGGACGAATCTTATCTATTTGTGGAGCATTAGCTCCTGCAGCATAACGCGCATCTTCAATATTTTCTAAATATTGCCTGCAACTTGAATACGAACTATAACCAGCCGTCACAAAAGCTATCGCCCGCTTTATGCCATCATCTGCCATTTGTTTAACCGTATCTGCTAAAAGTGGGTGCCAGTTACGATTTCCCCAATAAATAGGCAATCTCGGTCCATCGAATTCAATCACATTACTCAAAGCAGAAATGAGTCGGCGATTTTGTTCATTAATTGGGCTTCTTCCCCCAAACAACTCATACTGATGAGCAACAGCTAACATACGCTCTTCGGGTACGTTTCTTCCTTTCAGAACGTTTCTTAAAAAAGGCAACACGTCCTCCAAACCTTCTGGTCCGCCAAAAGATACTAATAGAAAGGCATCATATTTGGTACTAGGTGATCGCATATTAAGATTCACCAATTAAGTGAGCAGATTTTCAATTTGTTTTTCCAATTTGGATATGTAATCTTCAAAACGAAATTTTTCCGCAACTAGCTTGGCATTGATTTGCCCATCTCTAAATCGTTCTTCATCATTGGTTAAATAGTATTCTATTGCTTGAGCAAAACCAACTATATCTCCATAAGGAATTATTTTTGCCCCTCCACCTGCAACCATTTCTGGCACCCCACCAGCATTATCAAAACTAATTATGGGTAGCTTGGCCGCCATGGCATCATGTATTACACAAGGAAAAGAGTCTTTGCGAGAAGGCAATACAAAAATATCTGCTCCATGAAAGACTGGGCGCAAATCTTTTCTAGACGGTAAAAGATGAATATAAGAACCAAGATCGCCTTGTTTGATATCCCATTTAACATAGTAATATGGACTAAACCATTCAAAACTGTCCGCTCCTACCCAAACAAAATGTATTGGTCTGTTTAAGAATTTTTCTGGGCGTTGTTGCCAGCTTGACATAACTACACGCGCAGCAAGAATGAATAGATCGAAACCTTTCCTTAACTCTGGAGCACCACAACCTAGAACAACATATGAGTCTTTATTAGCACTAATTTCTTCTCGTAAGAGTTGCCGTCCGTAAGAGCGATCATAATCTCCAAATTCTTTATTCAATAAAGGGTTAGGGATAATCAATTGTGGACAAGAATCTATTTCTTTCTCAATTTTTTTTCGGGCAAAATCACGCACAAATTTAGCCGGAAAAATAGCCAATTGACTGCGTTCAAATACGTCTCTAAGAAAAGTTAGAGAATAAGTATCCACTAATTCATGTACTAAAGTAACGACCTTGATTCCAGCTTTATTCATAGCTCTTGAATAAATGCCTGTTTCTAAGCTATTCAGTATAGAAATTTTTGGTTTCTTTAAATGTAAATTATCAAAAAGCAAAGATAAATACTGCTCGCATTCAATTTCTTTACCCATTGACTCTTGAAAGTTTATTACATGGGCAAATTCGCTAAATTCTTTTTCTAACTCACCTTCTCTTTCTAAAAAGAGTAAGCACTCCCAACCCTTAGCAGATAGTCCTTTAACAATTTGCATTAGCAGTAGTGGTGCCCCGGTTAATGATGCCACATGTGAAAACAGAATTATGGTCTTCTTACTATCTAGAAATTTTTTGGCATTAGTCTTTAGAGTTAATGACTGAACTAACTTTTTGAATAGAACATATTTTTCTTTAGATAAATTTGCTTTCGCTACCTGCTTGCCAAATTCTCTAAATTTCAAAGGCAAAGATAGATAATTATTCGAATTGCGAGGAATAATCTTCCAAATATTTAGTCTCGATCTTGCTTTAATGCCACTAGTCGTTCCTCCGTTAACAGGTGGATATATTTCATACAATAGCTCAAAACTAGGAAAGGGGAATACACCTCTTTCTATTCCGTGCGATAGAAAATATATAAGAAGATTTTGTCTCCTTTCTAAAAGTTGCTGTACCTGCTTGGATATAGCGTTTGTTTTTGGAACTGTCAGCGTTTGAGTAATGCGCAAAAAGTTTAGCTTTCTGATCGAAAAATAATTAGCTAAATACACACGTAAATCCGCTTCCTGCGCTTTTTTTTTATAACGTTTAGCATCAAAAGAAAAAGCGGGGCTGCGTTTTTCTTTGGCACCAAAATGAATATAATGAACAAGTGGATTAATCGCCGATTGACGTACATCTAAATAATTATTGATATAAAATTGTGATTCAAAAAGAGGATGTGGATCTAGACCTCTTTTACCGCCTTCAACTATAAAATGTAGAAGTGGATTATAAGCATTGAAATCAATATCTGGATTATTACTTACATAAAAAGCAGTATCAAATAGAGGATGAGGATCTAGATTAGTCTTAGCACCAATACGCAAGTAGTGCAAAATCGCTTCTATCGGGGTGAAGAACGATTCATTTAATTGTCCTAAATAAAAATCATAATCAAAGATCCCGGATTCTATAATTAGAGTCGCAGCTTTTTTCAGATCATGGTCATTAACAAAACTGTAAGACGAACTAACTGATGATAAAATCCCGGCACTAAATTTTGCCACTAAGTTTTTAATCAATGATAGATCTTCCTTCACATTAATGACTTTTGATCACCGGCCGTTCAGCTTGTTGCTGATACCATTTTATTGTCTTTGCAAGACCTTCTTTAAAAGAATATTTTGGCTGCCAGCTTAATTCACGACACAGCTTTTCATTATTAGCTACCCAAACTGAAGTATCCCACTTACGATTTGGCATAGAACCCCATTGCGGCTGTTGCTTAATATCAAATATTTCACGGGCAGTTGAAACAACATCGCGTAATGTAGTTTGCTTGCCAGTGCCGACATTATAAACAGAACCTGGTTTAATTTCCTTAGTGGCTGCCGCTATAAAAGCTGAAATAGTGTCTTCTATATAAATAAAATCACGAGCAATCTCTGGATCTACTAGCGGAGGAAATTTTCCCTGCAGACCATTGGCTATTATTGTTGGAATTAGTCTATCTTTGTCTTCATATGATCCATAAACAGAATAAAGACGCAGAACTGCTGTGGGGACTCCATATTTTTGTGCATATAATTTGCAAAAATGTGTTGCCGCTGCTTTAGCAATTGCATATTCGCTATTTGGATCAACGCGTTCATCTTCAGCTGGTGCATGGTCTTTATAACCGTATTCTGAAGACGAACCAGCAGCAATAAAAGCTTCGCAATTAGTCTTAACACAAGCGCTTAACAGATTAGCCGTACCAACAACATTAGTAGACATTACACGCTCAATATCATTTTGCCACGAGTATGCACCATGCGCCGCTAGATGAAAGATCCAGTCTGGATTAATTTTCTTAACACAAACTTGCAAAGCTTCTGCGTCGCTTAAAGAAATATCGTGTGTTTGCAAATCATTTCTAACATCATCAAGCCGCCAGAAATCACTATCTGGACGGCAGATGATATGAACTTTGTTACCGCTAGCCAGCAAATGTCTGGCTAAGTTAGCTCCAACAAAACCAGCAGCACCCGTTATTAGAGCTCGCTTCATACACGCACTGGGACATTGCTTAAGATATTTTCGTAATTAAACACCTTCAAATATTGATTAGCAAGTACTTGAATTTCCAATTGTTCATCAGCAGATAATTCGTGAGCAGTGGCAATATTTGCTTCAGTAGTAGCTGTACGAATGGTCCCCCAAGGATAAACCTCTTTCAAAGGTTCACCATTCCAGCTTGGTGTTGCTAAAGAATCAGCTATCTCCAAACCCATTTTTTTGCATAGCTCGCCTAAAGTTTTTTTAGGATCTGCCATTACATCTTCAGTACGTACGATGTGGAAACGATCTGGATATTTTTCTTTGAAAATTAAAGCGTAATATTGATTCATTGTCCACCCAAGCATATAATGTTGCAAAGAAAGAGGAACCGGGCGCTTTTTGGTATCAGCGTATGCTGACCAAGGATTTCTTACAATGTGCAAGAAATGGGCTTCCGAAAGATCATCAAGTATTTTGTTAGCGTCAACTGTAATAATAGGGCTATAGCCAACATACATTTGTTCTTTGCCCGTACGCTTATAGTCTTTCCAAGCTTCAAAAGTTGCTTTATAAAAAGCCGCCATATTGTTAGCACGGCTACGTCCGGTCTTTTTGATATGGGCAACGTATTTAGCCATACGATCATCATCATTAAAATCCATCGGCATATGACGGAATTTGCTCACATTAGGAGTGCGGGCCCGTACTTTGCCTTCTTCATCGATAATGGCTTTATAGTCTTGCTCAGGGGTTGCTTCTAAAGCAAACGTCGGCCAACGGTATTTAAGTGGATACATAGAGTTCAAATAGTCATTGACATATTTGGTTCCTGGTTGTGATTCAAATGGATACACAAAAAGTTGTGGGTGCCCATCCAAAAAGCGATGCGATGTATTACCACCGTTTTCATACATTGCTCCGATCATTAACAAACGAAAATTTTCAGTCATTTTTACTCCTGAGTGTTATTAGTGCGGCCTTTTTTGGTTGGCGTATAGAGAAACTATAAAAGAGATTTTGTTTTTGACCCTTTGAATGCCTGGATTTGTAAACAAAAGGAAAACCAGTAGTGATTTTTTGCGGAATTGCTTCAATAGCAAAAATCTGGTTTCCTAAGGGCCAAATTAGGCTCCCCACTAATTTACCAGTTTTCATATCAATAGCATGTATTCCGCATTCGCTTTTATTTACATCTAATCCAGGAGCATATCGACTGAATTTAGGAATCACTCGCGATGTGCCAACAAAAGCTAAAGATCCATTAAAGCATAAGCCTCTGGTCCAACCAGGCAGCCTTATAATAGGCTGGAATTGTCCATTTTCAGCATAGCCTAATTCGCCATAACCGCTATTGTCAACCCAAACAGCACCTTTATATAAGCGAGCAGAATGAGGACGAGTTAATCCGCGAGCAAAAACTTCCTTGCTTTTCCCAGAAAAAATTACACCCCGCTTATCTACAGGAAAATTTTTATGCCCTGGTCTTCTATTAGAAATCTGATCACAAGAAGCAGAAAAATAAGATTCTTTAATGTTGCCACCCGCTGCTATCGAATTTAACTGAATATGATTCTGTTCAAAGATTGGACCATTTTCACTTTCAATACAATTTGGCCACCAAACTCTTTCATATTCTGCTTGCGAACTAAGTTTGACTATGGCATTTTGGCCCACCGCATTTGCATACAATTGACCACCAATGATCGCTAAGTCATGCATATAAAGACAACCAGGATAGAAACGAGAACGTCTAGGAATTAAAGGCCTGCCTTCGGTAAAAGTTTGCTCTCTATCAAGCCTTTCAATACATTCATCAACAACCGCTAAATCATATATTTGATTTGGGTTTCTAGTACTGGCTATATAAACTAGTTCTTGCTTAGCATCATATGCGATACCGGAAGGATGCGGCATACTTAGATAACTAATATGGGGTCGGCCGTCTATTGCTGTCAAAGCAAGTAACATATGCTCATATTCGCGACTGACAATCAGCGTAATACCTTGCAAAACCTCCCACCACTTGCCACGCGTACGAAATTGAAGCAACGAAAGATCAATTTCTGCCGCTTGGCGCCATTGACTAGTAATCTGTTCTGGTGAACGCCACTCTCCATGGTGATGTTGCCACAGTGCATCTAGATCTCTACTTATTTTAGTTTTTAAGCCGGGCTTGTTTTTTTGAATTGTTGCCAAAGCCGCAACGCTCCTACATACATTTTGACAGCTGAACCATAATTAGTAGTCGATTTACCACTATGTCTACGAGTAGAAAGTACTGGTATCTCCAACATTGGATAATCATATTTACGACATAATGCCACAAATTCAGCATCGATTAAATCATCTTCCCGAGAAAGATTTAGTAAAGGTGTATATTTACGTGGAAATGCTTTCGGCGTGCCATTAATATCCCAAACTGGGGAATCAAATAACATACGGCATTCCAGATTATAAAGAAGTGAACCAAGACGACGGCGTAATCCATCTCTAATTTTTCTATTGGCCTTCACTACCACGTTCGGATTGACCAAACTATATTCCAAAATAGAACGTAATACTTCAGGACTGGTACGAGCAGAATTTGTATAGCAAACGATTTCACCTTGTGCTTCTTTCAAACCAAGCTTGACTGCTTTACCCCAACCGGATTCAGAAATTTGCACTAATTTAATTCTTGTATCTTTATTTAACAACCCCTGACAAACAGCAGCCGAATTATCAGTACAAGCATTGGCAACAAGTATAAGCTCAAAGTCTTTTATAAATTGAGACAAAATACTTATATACCCCTGCACTATTTCGCCAATATGATCGCCTTGATTGTGGACAGGCAGAATAATTGAAACTAACACGTTACCCTCGACAATTTGACCGTATCAACAACTTTTTTAGCAATTGCCCGCGGTGACAACCCATAACGGTCATATAAAAAAGCCTGATCTCCTGTAATGCTATCAGGAGTTTTGTTTAATCCGATCCTTGTCAGTCTAGTCTTAAGTGCATTATCTGCAATTATTTCGCTTACCAAAGACCCCAGTCCACCAGATACATAATGGGCTTCCACTGTAAATATATATGGATAATGCCCAAGCAATGATGTAAATCCCTCATCAGGTGGCGGATTTATAGTTGCCAAAACCGCATGTGTAACTGAGATATTGCTCTTCTGCAATTCAACCACAGCTGCAGCAGTCTCATTACTAACCGCTCCCATACTAACTATCAAACAATCAGAACCTTCAGTCAATATTTGTGCTTTGCCTAATTCAAACGAACCTTCTAGTCCAGGCACAATTGTTCTATCATCTTTACCTAACCGATAATAAACCGGACCTTCTAACATATAGGTGGACCGTAATATGGTTTCTGTCTGTTGAGCATCTGCTGGAGCAAAAATGGAAATACCTGGCTGAGTGCGCATTACGCCTATATCTTCTACACCAAAGTGAGTCAAGCCATTATGACTATATTCCATACCACCGCCTACACCAGCTATGCGTACGGGTAAGTTATGCGCAATAGGACCATTTCTAATAAATTCATATGGTCTAAGACTAGCAAAAGTGACAATTGAATAAACAAAAGGAATAAACCCTGCTTCCGCTAAACCGGTCGCTACACCCACCATATTTTGTTCTGCCACACCCACATTTATAAAACGATCCGCAAGTTGATCTTTGAAGGGCTCCAAAGCAGAATATCCAAGATCAGCCGTAAGTAAAACAATACGCTGGTCTGTTTGTGCTAATTCAACCAATGTTTTTACGAAAGTTAGTCTCATTAGCTTTTGCTCACGTCTATCAATGCTTGGGCTAAATCGTGCTCAGACAAAGGACTATAATGCCATTTTATTTGGCCTTCCATAAATGAAACACCCTTGCCAAAAATAGTATTCGCTAATAAAACGTGGGGGCGTCCCTCACTAAAATTCAAACTAGACATAGTTTTAACCAATTGTTCTATATTATGTCCATCCACTTCGTACACGTCCCAATTGAATCCGTTCCAAACGTCCTTTATATTCGGAATGTTGATAACATCTTTCGTATATCCGAATGCTTGTTGCTTGTTCATGTCTATAATGGCGCACAAATTAGATAGCTTATGATGACCGGCAAACATCACTGCTTCCCAAGTAGACCCTTCATTACATTCAGCATCACTCATTACCGTAAATACTCGTCGCTTTGATTTTTGCCAGCGGGCAGCAAGAGCGGCACCTGTGGCAAATGATAGACCTTGCCCTAGAGAACCCGTACCAAAATCTACCCCGGGTGTTTGAGGCTCGGGATGCACACCAAATGTAGTACCATTCCCACAAAATGTTGAAAGTTGCTCAGCAGTAATCCATCCTTTAAAATATAAAGTTACATAAAGAGCAAGCGCTGCATGTCCTTTCGAAAGAATAAAACGATCTCTATCTTGGTCACTAGGAGAATCAATTTTCATGATTTTAGAAAAAAGCGCTTCTAAAATCTCTACAATGCAAAGACCTGAACCGATATGTCCCACATGAGCTCGAAAAGATTCTTTTAAAATAAGCTCGCGCATAGCACGTGCTGAACCAAACCACGATTGTGAAGAAATTACACCATCGCCTAACGGATATATAGTTTGCGGGCTTACTATATTGAGCACTGCTTTGCCTTTACCGGCTTCGGTAATATGCCTGAAGACTAGATAATTATAGAGTATCTAACTCTACACACACGAGTAGATGTCAACATTTTTGCTAGAATAGCAAAAATAAAGTAAGCGATTGGTCTTTCCTAAAGTATTCTAATCTATATTTTTTGCCAATTAGAATTATCTGACTTTATAAACTATAACTTTATTTTAAATGAGCAATCAATTGACACAAATACAAATGGAAACGATTGAGCCCGCAAACAGTCGAAATGCCAAGCCTATACAACTTGGGCAGCCACTATCCACAAGCCTTGCGTGCCTACTTCTATTAGTTACTATAGAACTATCCATTGTTGTTTGGACCATGTACGACAAGTCCATTCCTTGCTGGGACACCGCCGTTCACAAATTGAATAGCTTTTACGTTTATGACTTACTACAACATCCTCATTTGCGTCATCTAGATTGGTATCGCAATATTTTTGCTGTCAGTCAACTCTATCCTCCTCTCTTTTATATTGTCAGTGCTTCCTTTAAATTCATCTTTGGACAATTAGCCAACACAGAACTTATAAGCAATATGGCTTTCGCTTCTTTATTATTTGGCTCTTTATATTTTATAGCGAGAGCAACTTTTCAAAATGAGCTAGCAGGTATGATTGCCGCAGTATTAGTATTTTTCTACCCAGCCGTTTTTTGGTCAGCCCATAGTGCCTTATTGGATTTTGCTTCAATTGCAATGGTTGGTCTAGGACTAGCTTACTTTTTATGGTGGTCCGAAAATCCACAACCAAGGAGATCTTTGCTCCTTGGTCTTGTGTTTGGGCTAACCACCTTGACGAAAAATAATACACCCATATTTTTTGTCGGACCAATTTTGTTAGATATTATTTTTGCTTTGAAAAGTCATAATGGCAAACACAATTACGCTCGAATTAAGCAATTATGTATTGTTGGAATGATCAGTATAATCATAATTCTGCCTTGGCTCATATTAGCAGGACCGGCTGTACTAAAATTCATTGCTTCGATACAACAGCAAGATTTTCAGGTGATTAATAGTATCCCCCAATCATTAGCTATAATTCCTATCCGCTGCGAATTTAATTGGCTGGCCGAATTCTTCACCCATTTGTGGCGTTTTGCTTTAGAGGACTTACCACTAATTCTTTCTCCAATATTGTGTGTGTGTTTCTTGGCTGCTCTTATAAGCATTAGGCCGCTCCATAAAAATAAAATCTATCTTTTTGCATCAATAATATTTGCCTTACTTTTGGCTAGCGCCTTTCGCTGGCCACATCAATTTAGATACATTATTCCTGTCGCTGTGCCTATAAGTATTTTAACAGCTGGCTTATTTGCCAAACTATGGTTCACCCGCGCGAGTTTGCCTCGCTTAATTTTGTTTGCGTTAGGAGCAACTGCTTTTCTCCAAATCACTTACGAAGCTTTTAGTCCTTACCCGCTTTGTTTGCCTACATGGACAAAAGCAATCATGCAATTTACGTGCGAAGAATTTAAAACAAAATCAATTGTTGCTCAAATGCCTGGAGTATCAATCAGTCCTTTGCCAAAGTCCGATTGGGGAATACTTTCATCTTTATTAAGTATTGAATCAGCAAGTATGGGCAACCCTACCACTCTTATGATTATGCCTAACGCTAATCCAATAAATTGTTCGCCATTTTATTATTTAACTAAAATAAGAAAAGACAATATAGAAGTAGCTAGTCCGCGAGAACATACTGAACTGGGTGATAAAGTACGTTTTAACTATGCTATAGCTATGTGGTATAAATGGTATATTTTAAAAACTGGTGACCAAGGTTTGCCATTTTGCGACACAAAAAGTGCAGCGGCATATGATAAATGGTTACGATTTGTTCATTCTTCAGGATTATATAAGTTAGTCAATCAGAAATTATTGTCGGATGGCAGCACATTACAGTTATACAAACTAGTTGATAGCTAATTATCACTACAGATGCTAAGCACTTCTATACAATAGTTCCAACTGATCAACCATTTGTACAATAGAGCGTTCGGGTTGTATATTATCGCGAAGTTTCATAACAAGAGTGCGATCTTTCAACAACTTCAATAGTTGATCACTTAAAGACTGACAATCATCCAAGTCAAACAATAACCCATTCTGTCCATGCTTAATGAGTTCGGACATACCACCTAAATTCGTTGCAATTACCGGCGTTTTTGCAGCTAAAGCTGACTGTATCACTAAAGGTGTATTTTCATACCAACGTGAAGGTACCACTAATACGTCAATATTTTGAAAGATTTCTCCCATTTGATCATTAGGAAAAACTCCAGCGAAAATAATTTTCTTTGCTAACGGTACATCTGCTGCAACAAGCTTTTGCAGATATTTTCCATATTTAGGAAACTGATTAAGATCACCATAAAGTGTAAGAGTGGCTTTGCTATCAACTGGCAACTGTAAAAAGGCTTTAATTAGGAGGTCCGGCCCTTTATGCTCAGACAAAGCGCCAATAAAGACAAAGCGCAAATCTGAACTCTCTGACTTATAAGCACCTTTTTTTAAGGACTGTGTATCAACACCATACGGAATATAATGAATAATTTGCTGACTCAAACCGTTTCTAACGAACAAGTCTTGCATCAGATAAGTAGGTACAGTTATTGCTGAAATCGTATTTGCATAACGTTTTAATACGATTGCTCTTTCCATAGTTGCTTGCATTGCTCTAGGAAACTTTTTAGCTAAATATGCCAAATAAGCGCTCGTTGTAAGGAAATTAGAAACAAGTGGAGGCAAAGTTTGTATTTTTCTCCAGGCATCAGAATATTTATCCATAATTGCTTCATCAAATTCAGCTTTAGCTGGCATAGTTCTAGGCGTATAACACGATAAGCAATTAAGTCCCAATGGCGCGGGTCCCAAGCAATTACTGCCATCTGGACGTCTTAATTGAACTATCGGACAAATGAGCCAAAAATCTGTAGCCGAATATATCATCGGTATCTTTCTGGCATTAGCTTCTTCAATGAAACTCGCAGATAGATTTTCCAGATGAAAACAATGCACTAAATCCGGTGCCACAATGTCCAATATTTTTTTATAGTGCTGTTTTAAATAAGAATGATAATGCTCGTTGGCAAACCGATTGTGTTTAAGACGGGCCTCTTCAGTCAAACAATAGACTTGAATTCCCTCATAATCATAGTTAATCAACTCTTCTCGGTCGCTTGTAGTATTATTTTTTCTGCGCGCATCAAAGTCCGGGGGATTAGCAGTCAGCACAACTACTTGATAACCACGCCATTTGAGTTCTTGGGCCACTTTTAAAACCAATACTTCTGTCCCGGCTCGATGCTCAGGAAAAAATTTGTGGACTGTGAGTAAAACCCGTTTCATAATGAGAACTCTTTCAACTTGTAGTCTTGATGCAGCATTATAGAATGAGAATAAAGGAAAGGCTGTGGAAAAATTGTTGCGCGTTTGCATTATTTCCCGTGAATACCCACCCGATACCGGCTTTGGGGGAAATGGTACTTTTGCTAAACATCTAGCTTATGGATTAGTTAGCCTGGGTCATCAAGTCACCGTAATTACACTGGCTAAAGTTAGAGCTAGATCATATACCGAAGATAATATTGAGGTATATCGTGTCGAACCCTATTTTGATGAGCATACACTCAATCTCATCGACTGCGCTATGCCCTACACCAAATATGTTATCAATACGTCTGCAGCTCTATGGGAAAAATTCATAGAATTACACAGTAAACAACCTTTTGACGTAATTGATACTCCTGAACTATTGGCAGAAGGTTTTTATCCGGCTATAACTAAGGTTGCGCCTTTGGTAATTAGACTTTATACTCCCCATTCAAAATTTATTGCTGAAGCATTTCATAATGTCACTGCTACATTTGATCATCAATTTGTAGCTATGGTGGAACGCATCGCCATGATTAATGCTGATGCCATAACGTCACCTAGCAAAGATTTAGCTCAATTTGTCGCCAGCGATCTATGCATGCCGGTTGAGAGAATAAAAATTGTTCGTAACCCAATTGATATAGATTTTTGCTCTCCCCGTGGGAGCCAAGCACTGGCAAAAGGAGACGAGTTAAAAGTTCTGTTTGTTGGACGTCTTGAAGCACGCAAAGGAATACATTACTTGGTAGAAGCCTGGAAAGACATTGTTCTTGCCGTCCCCAACGCTCATCTATATATAATTGGTGACGACACTAATACGGCCAGGGGCCAAACCTCTGTTTTAGCTGAACTCAAAAAATATATTGCTAAACATAGAATAAAAGATTCTATTACTTTTATAGATCGTGTACCTTTAATGGAATTGCCTGCTTATTATCGCTCGGCAGATGTCTGTGTTGTTCCTTCTCTCTATGACAATTCGCCTTATACTTGTTTAGAAGCAATGTCATGCGGCAGAGCTGTAATAGGCACCTCCTCTGGTGGCACAGCAGAATATATGGTGGATGGCGAATCTGGAATTATAGTTCCACCCAAAGATGCTCACAGCCTAACAAATGCCATAATCAATTTACTACAAGATAGTAAAGAACGCACACGTTTAGGTGACAATGCTCGCAGTCGGGTAATAGCTTGTTTTCAAAGACGTGAAATTGCCAGGCTAACTGCACAAGTCTACAGAAATGCAATCGAATCATTTGTCACACGGCAACGCTATGCCCTTAATTCTTCCTTACATACTAGGGGCGCCGAAGAAGTGTTAAACGATATGGAATATTTCACCGCTTCTTTCAATGAAATGTTACACCAGTTTCTTTTTCAATGGTCCTATAATTATCGTATAAAAACCTGGTGGAGAAAACTAAAATCCCGTCCCAAACTCTATTTGACTAAAGCTTTGCTCAGACTAGTTGATGCCACTACTTACTGGCTCTCAGCTGAGGAACGTAGATCAAATTCTATCTATTGCTTATTAGAAAGCATAGTCAAAAACAAAGAGTTTAAACCTCTGAGAAAAAAACGCTCCGAAACTTCAGTTATAAATATAGAAAAATCTCAAAATAACGGCAAGGACGTTGCCCTCAATGGCTCGAACCTATCAAATACGTATGCCGAAGAAAAAGGTTAGATTAATTCCTCAACGATTCAAATTCGCTAAGGAAGGGAGTCGCTGATCTTGCGCATTTTTCTGTGGATTTTTACTATTTCTTTTTTACTTAGAATTTGGTTCAATTTTTTTGTCTATGAACATAATGCTGTTTTCGCCTGTGATGCAGCCGAATATTTACGACATGCTCAAAATATACTTTTGGTCTTTAACAGTTTACTAGCTACTTTTCCACATTCATGTACTGCTTGTATAAATAATTTCATCGGTCACGCCAATACTGAGGATATTAGCTTTGTTAAACAAATTTTTTCACCCCTACAAAGTATGTCGATTTCTGGTCCAGTATTCCCCGTTTTTATACTTTTGTGCTTCAAGGTCTTTGGAGAAAATCCGTCCTTCCAAGCTTGGGCATCACCAGTTATAGTACAAAGTATTATGTCTGCTCTGACATGTGTTTTAATTGCCTCCATAGGGCGGGTTTGCTGGAGTCAAACTGTTGGTATAGCGGCCGGATTGATAGCTGCTTTTTATCCCGGCTTTATTATTAATAGTGGCAGGTTATACAGTGAAAGTTTCGCCTGCTTCCTACTTTGCTCGATTATTTGGCTCTTGGTCAATTACCTGGTAAAAGATAAAAACAATTATTTTTGGGGACTTCTGTTAGGAATAAGTCTTTTTGCTTTGCAAACCACCCGATCAATAATGAGCATATTAACTCTGATCATCATTGTCTTTTTCATTATTTCTAGTATTTTTCTTGCTGATAAGCAAAAGCAAATAGTCAAATATTTACTGGCTTTACTTACCGGCCTCGCCCTTTGCCTACTACCTTGGTTAGCGTTACAAAAACTCGCATTCGGTAAAGCATCTTTATTGGTTGATAGGGTTAGCCAATATAATCTCTTTGTTGGCAATGATGTCGATGAATTAGGTTGGCTCAGTGTCCCCTACCCCGATCTTACTGGAATCGAGAAAGACAAGCATACAGACATTCTCAAACATGCAATGCAAAAGAGTCCCGAGCGTTTCCTTAAATTAATGCTCGATAAACCGGCTAGACTACTCAAATTACCCTGGAATGATTTTAGAGCAAAAATTGGACCAATTCCTTTAAATGCACAGACGGTTTTTCATCAATTAATTCTGGCTTTAGCTGCCATTGGTATCATTACCGCCTTCTCCGATTATCAGCAATTTCAAAGACCAAAAATCTTAGCTAGGCTAAGCATTTTATTTGTTGGTCTCTTTCACCTAGTCTATTTATTTTTTATTACTGTGCCTCGTTATGGTCTAACTGCTATGCCAGAACTAATTCTTTTTTCTGCAGTGGGCTTAGGGTGTCTAATTACTGCTGGTCAAAAATATTCTACTAGACTAGTGGCATTAAGAGCAGCTTTTGCTACTGCTCTTCTTTTGTTGCTCTCTCAAGCCAGCCCAGTTTCGCTTTATAGCACTATTGGTAGTAATTCTGAGCCAATTCATTTCTGGCTTTATTTAAGCATAATTTTAAAATTGGTCGTATTGTACTTCTTCCTCTTAGCTTGTTGGAGATTGGCGGCCATATCTTCTATCACAGAACGTAGATATGCCTTGATTTGCATATGCTTAATAGTTTTACTGGTTGCGCCAGCATATTGTTTACCAATAAGAGCCAATGGACGCTGGTATGAATGGTCAAAAAACTTTCAACAAAGCGGCACTCAAATTCAACGAATTATAAACCTCAACAAGAATCAAATCTCTCAGTTCAATAATTCTCAATCTTTTTTAGCTCTTAATATTGAAGGAGGATCAAATCTAGCTACGGACTGGAACATACTAGTAAATGACCACAAACTGACTGGTCCTTTTATTCCTGCACTGGCTCTTGCTCAAGACTTTACTCTCGTACATAAAGATAATAATAATTATTCGATTGAACAAGAGTCTATCGTAAAATGTCTGTGTAATGTAACCTCTCTTAGTCCACTAGATTTAAGACAGTGGTATTTAATTCCACTAAATGCCAAAGAGCTGCAATTAACTTCAATCACTTCTCTAGCATCCATAAGAGTCTTGGTACAAAAAAATACAAATAGCGTCAATACTATATATGGTGCTTATCGTTCAAGTGAGAATTTTTCTATAATACCAAGCCTCTTCCGTTTTTCTTGGGAAAAGACTTATTACGGAGTGGAGAATTCAAACGGATTAACCGATCCTGCTTATGACCAAAAAATAGAATCGCCTGCAAAAGCCAATCTTGCAGGCCCTTATATAAAACTACTAATTCCTATAAACTCTACCCCAAAAATAGTTCAGCAAAAAAATTCTTTTAAATCTCCCGGATACCAACTGAACTTATTGCAGAGCGAAAATAAAAACTGTAACTTCTCTAGCAAAGAATATGCGCTTTTCTTTAAACCTCAACCTACTATTCTTCCTAACAACGGCAAGAATACTGCTTATTGGCTAGTACGCTTATCGGGACAAATACATAATATTAGTTCTGTAAACAACAAGATACAAAGAGAAAAGGAAAATAATAGAGATCAAAGGTTGATATTATGGCCAAGCCTAAATTTTTCTGCTAAAACTGATCGATTCAATAGTAAAAACAATACTTCGTATATAAGTCCCTGGTTGCCCAATTATTTAAAATCTCAAGGAAATGGTCAGCCTTTACATTTTGACATTTGTTTTCCTATACTGATAAATGCTTTTAATAAGCCGCTGAATACGATAGAGCTGCACTTCCTTAAAAATGCCAGCAGCGGTCAAGTGGAGCAAACTGAATCCAGAGCTAGCGAAAATATGCACTTAGAATCTTTTTTACAAATATATCAAATGAACAAATTACCGTCGGAAACTCAATATGAAATTATCTAGATTCTTCTTTTACTTATTTTTTCCAGTAATAATTTTTTTGATTATTACTTTCTGTGCCTTTGGCAGAACTTTGAATAGCTATTTTCTGGAAGATGATTTCGGTGAGGTATTATATGTTTCGCAAATTTTTTCCGGTGATTGGCAAAAAGTAATTGCTAATTTCACTGGCAATTATATGGGAATACCTACAATGAAGGTCTACAGACCTTTTTTGTTACTATCTTTGATTGCCGATTATGCTTTCTGGAAAACCAATGCTTCGGGCTATTTTGCCACCAATATTCTTTTCTTGATTGGTTCAGCAACACTATTATATTTAGTATTATTCGAACTTACAAAATCCTGGAATCGGCCAAGATCAATAGCATTTTCCCTATTTAGTGCTGCTCTCTTTGCCGCCAGTCCATTGCATTGCGAATCAGTCTCTTTAATGGTTGGACGCGTAGACATTGTTTGTGCTTTTTTCTACCTACTTTCACTTTGGTGTTTTATACACAGAGGAAATAAACATAGATGGATTCTTACCACCACCGGCGTCATTTCTTTCTTGATAGCATTACTCACCAAAGAGATGGCGATAGGGTTACCCCTGGTTTTGACAGCCATTTGCTTTTTATTTCCCGATACTTTATCTAAACAAATAGATACAGCAGGAATATTTGCTACCAAAAAATACAGAAATACAATCGGACAAATAGCCAAACTTTCCTTTAATATCAGTTATCCTCTTTGGTTAAGCTGCGCCCTTTATTTTGTTATTCGTTATTTCGCCCTAGGCACACTTTTAGGTGGCTATGTTGGCAGTATTGGAGCCAGTCAATTTAGCCACATTCTAGAAAAATGGACTGATATTGATACCATTGCCAGAATCATAATGCCATTAAACAGAGCTGTCTTTCATGAGCATAGTATTTATCATATCCTTTTATTCATCATTTACTTTTTATTACTAGTTTTGACTTTAACCAAATTGATTTTAGGCGGTATCTCACGCAGATGGTTGCTCTTAATTATTATTTGGGCTGCTACTGCTTTAGCTCCAATTTATCAACTATGGGGACTGGGATTCAATCTCGAAGGCGCAAGATTCTTATTCTTTCTTACTATACCAATGGCAATAATTTTGCCACTGGTGATTTTTTCCCCTGATCCTGGACAGATTTCAGATCAATCAAATTCGACAATAAGTAAATATACCAGCGACATAAGTGGTCCTCAAATAAAAATGCTGATAGCAGGGACAATAATTCTTCTATTATTAATAATTTTAGATACTACAATTGCCGCCAAAAATAATATTCCATGGGTACATGCTGGTAAACAAACAAGGGCCCTCTTAAGGCAAGGACAGAATCTTGCTTCAAGTCTTGCGCCCGGCACAAAAGCCATTATACTTGGCATACCAAAAGAAATAGATGGTGCTCATGTTGTTTACAACGGTGCTACTTTTAACTTCATCATGTCGCCACCATTCTCTAAAGACAATTATGCTGATCGATTCATCACTTTCGAACCAATTTTATTTAGCAATCCAGATTTAATCAATACATCAAATTTTAAAAAAGAGCTATTGAATCCTGCTATAAGTGATTCTTTTCTTTGGCGTGAAGATAAAATGACTTTTGAGAAATTGCCCTTCATTATTGCCAGTCATGTAGTTACATCCCCATCTGAATTATCAATCCCTTTACCAGCAGAAAAGGAAATCCTTTTTCCTTTCACTCAAAAGCGAGGCAATTGGCTGGTAGGTTCGAATAATCTTTCTATTCAGCATTGTGACGCAGGAACAGGTCTAATAGCCGGTCCTTTCGATATCAATCCCCTTGCTTATGATTATCTAGAGATTGAAATGACAACAAATCCGCCTTTAGAAGGTAGACAAATAAGTGTATCCTGGCTAAATGCGACCAAAAACTCAAGTGAATCGTCAGCTTGGGAAAAAACAGCAGTTGCACTTCCGCCTCATCCAGTCAGCGCTTGCAATATTCAAGAACGTTACCTACCCGCCGCCTGCGAGTTTAAAATTTACCGTATTCCTTTATCTCGGTACTGGAGATGGCATACCAACGGAATGATAAATTACTTGTGGCTGGAATTTCCTCCTGCGCGGTCTATTGTTATCCGTAATATGCGTCTGGTTTCCGACAACTCAATTGTGCCAAAACTTTCTGTAGCACAATTGCGTCCAGATAATAGAGGTGTCTATCAAATTGACAAACAAATCTTTGACTTAGATCTTAACGCCAGTCAAATCAAAAATGCTAAGGCAATAAAATTAGAGTTTTCAAAAGCCAATTACTTCTTTGAAAACTTTGAATCTAACAGCGACCAAGCTGTACTTTACAGCACAACTATAAACGAAACTAACACGCACTTTTTGGTGAACCCTAATTCCTTTCCCAGTCCGGGCTATTATCAAATCAGGGCTATCGGACTCAGTAATGAAGGACAATCGGTAGGCGAATGGTCAGATCCTCTAACTGTAAAACTTTAAGAGCAATTTCAATATTAAAGCGCTCTAAACTGTGCAGACCTATGCTAAACTGCTTTAATTATTATTAGCAATACATATGCTCGAATTATGAAAGCTTTAGTGGTTGGCGGCAACGGTTTTATTGGCACACACTTAGTGTCAGCCTTAAAAGCTGAAGGTATAAAAGTACGGGTATTTGACCGTTATCCAAACAAATTCGCCGAGCCAGACAGCAAGATAGAATACATAGTGGGTGACCTTGGCAATCATGGTACTCTCAATGAAATTGTAAATGGCATTGATTGGGTTTTTCATCTTGCCTATACCACTTTACCAAAAACATCAAATGATGATCCGGTTTATGATGTACGCTCCAATCTAATAGACACTATTCAGTTGCTACAAGCATGCAATAATTCCGACATAAAGAAATTTATTTTTGTCTCTTCTGGTGGCACCGTATACGGTACTCCAAAAATCATCCCACTAACAGAAACTCACCCCACCGAGCCTATTTGTTCTTATGGCATCACTAAATTGGCCATTGAAAAATATTTACAACTTTTTTATCACTTACACGGACTCGATTATGTTGTCTTGAGATTATCTAATCCATATGGACCAGGACAAAATCCTAATGCCAAACAAGGGGCCATAGGTGTTTTTCTAGGACGAATAGCACAAGGTGAACCCATTAATATCTGGGGGGATGGCGAAATTGTTCGAGACTATCTCTACATAAAGGATGCTATAGAAGCTCTTATACAAGCGGCTAAATATACAACAACTTCTATTGAACCACGCATTTTTAATATAGGTTCTGGCAAGGGTTATTCACTCAACGAATTAATTGCTGTAATGCGTAATACAATAGATGTTCCCCTAAAAGTTGACTATCTGCCTGCTCGTGATCTTGATGTACCTGTAAATATATTGGACGTGTCGCTGGCAGAAAAAAAACTCGGCTGGCATCCCACAACCGATTTAGCTGATGGCATTACTAGAAGTTGGAACTGGATTAAGTCATTAGATTTAACTCAACAAGAGACAACACTGGCTCGCTGAGCACACTTTATTGCCTTATTTGTATAATAAGGGTTTACAGCTGCCAAGCATCAGTCCAAGTACCGGCTTGGCAACATGATTCATCAGTCCAAGTACCGGGAAGTCAAGAGAGAGAATTTCTCTATAAAATTAACGTGCTTGTTTGATCTCTTCTGCCTTGGCTTGAGCATCTTCAATAGTCCAGCCGGCTTTACTAAGCTTATTTTGATCAGGAGTTTGCCCTATCATCAAGCGACCGGCTTGAATCAAAAGTACGGTTTGCTTGTGATCATCACTCGTTTGGACTTGTTGATTTGATTTAGAAGTGACTGGCTGCCTATTTTGATTCTTACTCTCAATCGCTCGAAATTGCTCTTTTCTCGGCTGATCTTCCCCAAATGTATATCTAACTCCTGGCGTAATACGAATTTGCCAATCACTCCATTCAAAAGACGCTATATAACATTGCTCTTTTAACTCTGATAATGGTTGTTTAAGTTGAGATTTTGCCCTAAACAACTGTTCGTATTTCTTAAACCCCAACCGCTCTGCAAGCCACTCATATTCGATCTCTACACAAGCATTACCCTGCTCCTGAGACTCATGAAATAAATGAGATAGCTTAGTATAAAGTAATTGAGCAATCGGGCTACGGAGCTGCCGCATCAAAGTTAAATCGATTTGCTTAATGTATTGGGTATTTAAATTAGCCCATACAGGATCATCAAACACAACATAATTTCGCTCAATACGAGTTCCATCGTAACCAGGCTCGCCAACAAAACCAGCCGCACGAATGTATTTGAAAGTATTGATAAATAGTCCGTCGCGTTGTTTATTTTTGAAAGCTCCTTCACTTTTGCATTGTGTTGAAACCAAAATTTTGATGTGTTGTTTTACAAGAGCTCGATGACGACCATCTTCCGGGAAACTCAACCTTCTACAAAGCTCGTTTAAACTACCAATCTCTAAAGTTTGTGGCACATGACCAATCTGTTGTTTTTTTTCCGCAGCAATTTGCATAATCACAAATAGTACTTGCAGAGATAACATGGTTGGCATTCCAACACCAGGCTCAGGCCACACCTTCCAACACCAACGTACAGCCCTCCCATCACGCACATTGATTTTGCTAATTTCATGACCAGTAGATTTTCTTGCTTCACTCTCATTAAGCACAGCAAACGGCAAAGCCAAAGCATTAACTTCTGCCCAAACTAATTGGGGCAACTGTGGCTCCTGCACTTCTGGAGTAACAACTAACTCAAAAATCGGAATGTCTTCAGTTCGAAGATCTAATCGCTTAGTCTTCCTATCTTTTTCGGTATAACCCATTGCTCTTTTTTAGACCCAACTAAAACTATGACAGCGTTACTATAACCTCACAAGTTGGACGCTTGCAAGCCTTATACGTGTCACATATCGGGGCAATATACGCCTTTACAGATGGTGGCATTTCTAGCATAATGCATACATTACTGACAGTTTTTAGAGAGTGGGGCAATGTGTCACAGTCCAGTTTAACCAATCCAGCAGGCATTCAGAGCAATCGTATTGACACCAAAGGGCTAGATCCCCTATTTGACGTGACAGTGTCATCTGACAATGCCGACAACCGCAACCATAAAACTATTGAGTTATCAATCTCTGAAGCCGCTAAACGCCTAGGAACAAGCGAGCGAACCATTTGGCGCAGAATAGACAGGGGTGAATTAAAGTCAAAAACAAAAGGAAATAAGCGTCTCGTTAAAATACCTGTCTTCACACCAGGCACCGTTATTGACTCTGACAGTCATGTGACACTGTCTGACACGCCTGACAAAGCCAGCGCCTTAATAGACTTACGAGTACTTTTAAAAGACCTTCAAGCGGCAAATTATAGGATAGGTTATTTAGAATCTCAGCTAGAAACACACAAAGAACAAGTGAAGCTTTTGCCAGACCTACAGAGCAAAGCAACAGAAGCTGACCAATTAAAACAGCATTTGGCAAAAACAGAAAAAGAGCTTCAAACCCTCAAACAAACTTGGTGGTATCGAGTGTGGAAGAGAATTAAAGGCTAGTGGCCGAAATGATAGATAACTTGCTACGTTACTTAGACTTGCAATCAGAACAGAGGCACCCGAATGTAACAGTTAAGGATAAAGGCCAGAAATCGAAAGCCCTGCCGGTAATTCCTCAGTACGTTGCTCTTGTATTAGGTATTACAATTCAGCCATATTTAGTCGCGTTCCAAGAAAATCACAACTGGAATCTCCAAGGCTTGGCCAGTTGGCTAATTTTCGCCTTAATAACTGCAATTACTATATTTCCTATCGTCTATAAAAAAACTTTTGACCCAAATAGCAGTTTATTTGTGCAATTGTGCACAATCTTTTCTGCTGGAGTGGGCTGGCAATCACTATTTGCAATAGTTGTGCATAAGTCGAGCACTAATCCTTGATTATAGCTTTTATCGATTATTGTCAGCCGCAGTTTTTTCACCTGTGGTGAGGTTCAATGAGCTTTGGTACAGTAATTCTGATTTAGGAACTAACATGCCCAAGAATTTGTTAGGTGTCAGGCGGTAAAGCTGGATGTCGCTATAGCCATGTCCGCTGTTTCCATCACTACTATCAATGTTCATAACGAATTCTATTCTCGGTAACCTCGCCGTCTCAATACGATCTCTACTGAGATTGGACATTTCATTGGCAATCCGAACCTGTTCTTCAAATGGAACTCGATCAAGAACCGACCTAATATAATGCCCATGCCCGGCTTCCGCCTCTTTCGTTAGTTTATCTACATCGATATTGGGATTATTCTGGCTATGTCCGTGTCCGTCCATGGAATAGTTCTCCTACCTAGCTATCTTTGGTAGTAAATAGCAAAAATCTGGCAAAGTTGTGACACGGCACTTGAAAATGACTGGAATTAATTTATTAACCACGTGCTATTATCCGAAAGTCAAAAACACAAGAGGCAGCTATACGCTCGTTTTAGAGAATTTAGATCCCAAGAGAACACGCGAGCCAAACACCGAATATAGCGTTTAGCAAAAACCTTCTGCTTGGCAACAGTTTTACAAAAGGCTGTCCACATCTAGTGTTCGCCCCAAGATCCAAAGCGCAAATCCAGCTACCCAATCACCAGCCAACACAAAGAAACCCCGCTCCCAGAGCCGCAGAACAAAACAAAAAAGCCAATGAAACATAACGATAATTATCAGACGTGAATCTGGAAGAAAAACAGAAATTGCCCAAAAGCGATACCCGGGTTGATTCCGGATCATCGCTTTGGGAAATTTCCATTGAGCTTTTGGACAACTACCTGCGCAGCCGGGGCTCAACCCTTTGCGGCAAGAACCCCCTTCAGCTTCGCCACTTCCTCGTGTCCGGCGAACAACTCGCGGACGATATCGGGATCCCCAATATGCTCAATGATCCCGCTGTCGCGGTCGTGAGTGAACATGGCGCCTGTGCAACTATCGTAAACGTCTTTACCACCGAACCGCCCAAGCAGACAGCAGATCACGGTGATGTCGCCGCTCGTCTGGGATCCTTCGATGCAGTCGAAGAGGAAATCTGGAATCTGCGGGACGTTGAAGAATTTGCAAGGTCCGCGCTTCCAGTGAATCGCAGGCTTAGCCCGCGCCGTCACCTGATCCATGTCATGGAGCAGCCTCTGAACCTTGTCCAGGTCGGAATCGTCCAAACGATCGAGACAAGTCGCAATTGATCGAAACACGGACACGAGATGATTCCTGACCTCACAACAGATCTTCCTCCGTCGTTCGAGTTCGGCGGCCTCTTCCTCCGTGATATTAAACTCGAGGCGAGGACGTTCGCTCCGACACATGACGCTGTCCTTTCGGGGCAAAATGGACTTCATCGCAATCCCAACACCTGACCGGCCCGTCACGAATGGGTCAGCTTTTAATTTTTGTGGTACTCGGCTTTTAAGTAGCTACCACCAAATAGGTGAAGGGATGAATGAACACCTCGTGCTAGCAAATTTGTTGAACCAAAATCAAGCATGACATCTAAACACGACAGCCTGCTCAAAGCCAAAGTGTTGCTTGACAATAAGACTTCTTCTTGCCTGTACCGAGGTTCTATGACTTATTTTTTATGCAAATTCCAGAAATAAATTATCGCTTTATAATTGCGCTAACCTCGCACTAACCACACTTTATGAACCCTCTCTCATTTCTTGCGGCTGTTCTTGCCCCTTCATAATTTCCTTGAGCTCAGCCGCCTGCCCTTTTAACTTCTTCTTCAATCTCTCCACCGAACTGTTATACGCCCAAGCCATTGCATCCGCCCGCGTCTCTGGGTCCATGTTCCGGAACATAAGGTGAAATCCTATCCCCACGTCTATCCCTATCCTCGCCAGCAACGACGCCATCCGATCCTCCATCTTCTTCAACCGCTTCTCTAAAATACTCTCTCGACTTTCTGCCTTGAGCTTGTCTTCGCAATCCAAGAACAACAGTAACGCTTCTCTTGCTACTGCCGTTTTTGTTTTTCCTCTTGCCCTTGCTACTTCTTCGAATCTCTTATAATCCTCTACCGACAACCTTGTCTCTGGCTTCGGCATCTGTTTTGTCTTTGGCATAACTTACCTCTTAGAAGTGCTTAAAACTGTTATACTGATAGCTTCTTAGAACTTTAGGCTCCATTTTTTAAATAATTTAATTAGTAGGTGGCATTATAATACGATGATAATCGCTGATTATAGAATATAGGTGATTTACTTTATCCTGCCTTACCTTTGTCGCGCTTCGGCGACTCGGTGCCGGCGCCCCCGATGGGGGCGTGTGAGCTGCGTAGTTGAGCGAAGCGTAACGTAGCTGCAAACAAAGTTGAGTGGAGCCCTGCGAAACGAAACTTCCTGTTCTGCACCGAGAAGCCGTGAGGGCGTAGCCCGAACATTTGCGACGAAGTGTCTACAAAATACCAAGATCTACAGCCGTTAGATATGACCTTTGGGCGAGGTACTGACAAGCCGCTCGCTGCCCTTTAAACGAAAGTTTTTTGATCGAGACGACTAATTACATTGCTCGGATTATAAACTTGCCTTATTGGACTTAATAGCTAACGCTAATAAATTGCTTGACGAAGAAAAAATATAACAATTTGAGTACCGTTAGCCGTAAGGAATTCTTGATTTCTGGGCGGCTGTGGTTTTTAAACCGTGAGAAATGTCTCTATCCCCCACCCCACCTAAATTTTTGCTAGCCCCCTGTTAAAACATTCGACTACCAGGTACACTTGGATTATTCACATGAGGTTTTAATTGCCATGGCTTTGCCAAAAAAAATACCTGTAGAACAAGTGTTAAAACTAGTCGATCAATTCTCGCCCGAAGAATTCGAGCAATTTCAGCACGAAATGAAAATCAAGGAATTACGACAAGAGATTATGATTGGTGTTGAACAGGCTGATAGAGGCGAACTTATTCCTGCTGAAGATGTTTTGAGAGAATTAAGAGAACGTGCCCGGCTAAGAACTACTCAAAAGTGATCAAACTTTACCTTACTCTAAAAGCCCGCCAGGACGTTTTAGAGATTGAAGAATACATAGCATAAAGATAGTCCTGTTGCTGCTGTCAGATTTACTGATAGGCTAGAACAACGTTGGCTTTCCCTTAAAGACAATCCAAAAATAGGGCGTAGAAGAACCGAGCTGATGCCAGATCTCAGAAGTGTGTCGGAGGGAGATTACTTTATTTTTTATCGAATCGTCGATAAAACAATTGAAATTATGCGAGTTGTGCATACCTCCCGAAAGGTAGAGAAAGTATTCGTGTCTCAATAGCCGCCCATGCCGGCGTTTGTACTGATCGGCGACCCCAATAAAAAAAGAGCGCCGAGGAATACCGGAGCTCGCGAAGCGAGCGAGGATATGCCGCAGGCTGTGAATTGGCGAATTAAATTGCCGGGTTTTTGGCAAATTATTTGGCAAAGTTTGGCGAATTATTTGGCAATTTGTTTTTTAAGTTGCCAAAATCCGTATCACAGAAGTCCTGTAAATTCCAAGCTTTCGAGCAATTTCGGCTTTGGAATTTCCCTAAGAAAACAGCTGTTTGATCTTTGCTTGGTGTCTTGCAGCACTGCGTGAAAAGCAGTGCGAAACCTAGAGATTTAGTTCTTTAAAACCTAAGCTGGACCGGCACTTCATTTTGTAATAGAGCTTGCGAAGACGTTATCCTTTCTCAAAAACGGGTAAATTTATATAACATAGAAGTAAGACAGTCCGCAGGGTTTTTTATTAGAAAATCACGCTAAGTAATTTTGAAGGAGGGGTACGCAATGCTTGAACATTATTCGGAAGGAGCTTTAAAAGCTGTAACCGTCGTTCGCAAAGCCGCCGAACAAGCTAATACTGCCATGTCTACGGAACAGGTGTTGCAAGCAATTGTCGAGCAGGATTATGAGATACCCGCACTAACATTGTCTAAACTGTCGGTTTCTCCAGATATGATTACAACTGCGGCTCCCATACACGGCCGCCTGAACACAGAACACGCAGAATGGAATGGTCATCCCGTCGAAAAATACCTTCCGATTAGCCGCCTGGCTTTAGCACTGATTGGGCTTTAGAAGATACCCTCCATTCATCTAATACGGCTTCGACATCTTTGCGGAATTTGGCGTAGTTGTATTTGAGGTTCTTCTTCTTTACCTGCTCTCCAACGGCGTCGACGACTGCCATGAGCTTGTCTCGGAAATATTTCTTTTGCAGATTGTTATCCCAACCTGCAAACTCCTTTGGGAAATATAGAATACATTCAAAAGATCGTTTCTTCTGGCTAAAGAGACCAACGGCAAGCTGTCCACCGGGGACATCGTCGTGTTCTATACAATTGAGGCTGAGAAAAAGAAACTCTAGTGCCTCACCATAGATTTCTGGTTCCAAACGATGATTGAAAAGTTGGCTGAGTTCGCGTTTTAGATTAAAGACTATGTCAGTGACTTCCTTTCTTTTTCCGATCACCCCCATGATTACAGGACATTGTCGCTGATAATTCCGTTGCGTCATCAAGCCCTGGACATCAACAATAACGACATCCTTAATTCGCTGCCAATCTGTTTCTTCTAGTCTGGGAAAGTCGTGGCTTGTTTTAACAGTGTAAGTTGTTATCCCCCAGCCCGACTTTCTTTTGGTCCAGAAGGCGAACTTAAGACGGTTGTCCCCGTAGCGATTAATAAATTCGGTTTGCCAGCAATCACCATTAAATCTAGACCTTGCGTCGAGTCGCTCTCGTTGACCCCAACCAGTTACGCCCAAAAGCTCGCAAATTCTTACTATCAGGTTCCACTCAACTGCATCTCGGTAATTGTGATGCAGATCAAAGTCACTCAGCAAGCTACTTCTCACAGATTCCTGCTCAGCGTGGTCTAGTCCAGTAAAAACCGTTTTGAATGCATCAAGGTTTCCAGTTGTCTTTGCCGAACACAGAATTTCTTTAAGATTAATCATGGTCTAAGCTGGGATCCTGGTTAATTGTGAAGATGGTAATTATGGCTAATAGTACTCTGCCATATTCTGCCCTGCAAATCGCTCCAAGCCCGGTCAGCAAGATCACTTTACCTCAATCACTTGTTTTTGCCACTTGATGATGTGCAATTGGCTCTGTAAGCCAGTTTGGATTGGTTATCTTGACAGCGCCTGCCAGGAACTACTTCTGGGCACCGGCTAAAGGTTTTCAAGTTTGCTAAATAATTAGCCAAACTTTGCCAAATAATTCACCAATTCACACCTTATTAAAGTTCAGTTATTAATCTCACCTTTAAGAACAATAGTGCCAGGATCCCTTATCCAAGAGCAAGCAAAAGATGGCATGCCAAATTCATCATGGCGGTTAAAGGGAGCAATAGTGTCCTTCCTTTCAAAATAGAATGGATGTAATTGTCTTGCTTTACCAAAGTCTCCGCGCAACTGAGCTTTGAGCAAATTTAATTCATACATTTGCGGTTTCACAAAAAAATCAATCACATGATTATGAGCACTGATTAAATTATAAATGCCTGTCACAGTAATAATTGCAGTGAAAACAATCATTGATAAGCGTTCTGATTTTTCTTGCCACTTTTTAAGAAAAGCACCGGCTGAAAGATAGGCATAAAAGAGAAGCAAAGCACTTAAGCCAAATTCGGTTCTATAAGTATAATAGCTTTCAGATATCGCCAAATTAGGTAGATAGCTTAATGGAATAAAAGCTAAAGCAATGGACAAATTTAACAAAGATTGCCATCTATTTTTTATATTAAAGTGAAGCCATAAACCTATTATTATAAATAGCCCAGAGAAAAGAGCTATTTCATTGCTCACCATAAGGTGATTAAAATTCAATGCATCTACCAAAGGCCCACTAAAAAACCAACTGATTTTTTGCAGTATGTGTGTAGTAAGATGAGTTCTTTCAGGCGAAACTGGTATATCTTTCAAATAAGTTATAGCTATTTTTAGTAATAGAAGGTCCACTAGGGCAACCGCTAAAAAGATCGCTGTAAATTTGGCTAAATATATATACCTTTGTTTATCAGAAACTAGTTTATTAGCAAAATAAATAGCTACCCCGACCCAATAAAACATGGCCCAAGGCTGATAAATAGTAATGGCCAGTAGCAAAAAAATAAATGCCAAAATCATTCTTTGCATTGAATGTTGTGGGATCTTTAAATTTCCAGATACAACACACATAACGGCAAGCATAGCGAAAATTGAAGATAATACAAAAAATGTAATAACTGCCCAGCAATGTATAACTTGAAATGGTGGCAAAGAACAAAGACTTAAAGCCAAAAAACAGCCTTGTAGTTTTGTCCAGCCATACCAAACAAGAAAGCAGCAAATTAAATAAGCCAAAATAGCAGTTTCGAAAATGGTAAGCGCATGAAAACTTATATAATCATTTAGTGATTTACAGCCAGTCATCAGTATCGCAACTAAAGTTCCGTTTAATGGTCTTGCTTGTAATATTCCTTCAGTAATAATTTCGCGAAGCCAATTTTGTTGATATAGCCTGTTCCAAAGACAATAATAATCATCCGCAAAAGCATAATTTGCTGTCATAGTTGGCCAATATGCTATAGCAATTAGACCTAAAATAACCGCAAACAAAAAAACGTGTTGGACATAATTTTTATGCAACAATTCTTTTAAATTTGGAGGAAGAAACATTCCAGCAGTGCGCAATAGAAACATTTTATTATTATAATACTGATATTAAAATCCTGCACCGCCAACCAGTTGATTCTGTCGCTCAGGGTCCTATTATTGGCATAACAAAATTCCCATAATAGCGTGACATAAGTGCCTATATTGTACATTTAGAAATTGCAATAGTCTTAGATTTGAGGATCTTCTTTAGATGCGACTTCAAAACGTTGAAATAATACCAATAAGAAGTGATTTCCAAGTAATTGTTTCGCCATCATTGCTACAGCCACCGGATAAAATAGTAAGAGAAATAGACGCTATCTGGCAAGCAGCTAGTGAGCAATCAGATTCTAAATTATTTGATGGCAAAATACTCTGTGCTCTGGAAATCAGCTCAAAGGCTTTAGTTTGCTCAATTATACCCTATCGCTTTTTTTATGCTCAACGTCAATCTAATATGATTCGAAATGCCTTGCAAATCAAAGTTGTAGCAGTAAGCGGACTAATTTTTCATCATGGATTACTTTATTTCGGGCGGCGCAGTTTATCTATTACTCAATATCCAAACTTTATAGAGCTAGTACCTTCCGGATCAATTGATGCTGACTCGGTAGTGACAAATGGTAAAGCAGATTTTTGTAAACAATTAGAAAATGAGTTGATTGAGGAACTTAGTGTAAAGAAAAAAGCCGTTTCCAGCATAGAGCCCCTACTTTTGGCCTTTGATCGGCAGGAAAACACGTGGGATATCTGTTGTCGAATTATACTGAAAGCTGATGCTACTAAGAGCATAGATAAAAATTTTGAGTCTCAAGAATATCAAGAAATCATTTGTGTTCATCTTACCGAATTAGTAAATTTTCTCAAAGCTAATGCTAAATGCCTTTTACCAACAACGCAAGTAATTTTGCAACAGGTTTTTCCAGAGTTAAATTCACCTGAGGTCTGATATACTAAACTACTGTTTTGAGGAATTTTATGCCCATGAAGGAACAGCTCATTCGACCCGCAGATTTAATGGCTGAAAATGCAATATTGCATGAGCAAGATGTTATCAATCTGATGAAGCGCAAGCATGACTTTGTTTTCGTGCTCTGTCCTGCTTGTGAGCATAAATCATATGAGATTCAATTTGAGAAATCTGGATTTTCCTTTGTTAGCTGTAATCGCTGTGAAACACTTTATATCAATCCCAGACCTACTCATAAAATGATGATGGAGTTTTTTATAGCGGCCAAAAGTGTAAAACATTGGAACGATAAAATTTTTCCCACTTCAGAAAAATCTAGACGGCGTGACATTTTTATTCCCAGAGCCAAATTGACAAATGAAATATGTGAACGAAATAATATACCTAGAAATACTTTGGCTGATGTAGGAGCTGGTTTTGGTACTTTTTGCCAAGCCATTGCCGATTTAAACACATTTGAAAAAATTGTGGCCATAGAACCCTGCCACGAATTTGCTCAAAGTTGTCGAGAAAGAGGAATTGATACAATCGAATTACCCATTGAAGAAGTAAAAGCAAATCAATTCAATGTAATAACAAGTTTTGAGGTCCTCTATCATTCTTTTGCCCCCAAAGAATTTTTACTTTCCTGTTGGCGAGCGTTAGCACCAGGCGGACTATTGATTATTACTACACCTAATAGTAAAGGTTTTGATTTATTGGTAGCGGGCCAAACTGCAGCCAGTCTGGACGGCCCTAATCATATGAATTCTTTCAATGCTCAGTCTCTAAGCACATTGCTAGAGCACTCAGGCTTTGAAATAGTAGAGATTACTACACCGGGAAAACTTGATGCAGAAATTGTTCGCAAAAACATTTTGTCCGGCAAGCTAGATATTTCCAATTGCCCTTTCTTAAAACAAGTACTCATTGATGAGTGGGAAAGGCTAGGCGGGGCATTTCAAAACTTCCTTTCTGAGAATGCGCTTTCAGGACACATGTGGGCAGTGGCAAGAAAAGTATAAGAGGTAAATTATGCTGACGGCAGTAAAGGCTAAACTAGGATTGTTGGAAAAAAAGCAGCAAAAGCAACCTGCCCTTGATTTTAACAATTATATAAAACAGCTTATTTCGGTCTATACAAATCCTTTGTCGCGCAGTCGATATGATTATTCTGAGTTGATTGAAATACAAAAACAAAAAGCAGCAACTCAGCTTAATGAACGTTTTCAATCAGATCGGGTAATTATACTGCGATTAATATTGGCAGCTCTATTACCGGATTGGGATATGAATACGCCTATAGTACCAGACAGTATTATAGAACAGTCATTGCAAGTATTATCCTATGAACAAACCAGCGAGCAAGAAATTGATAGAACAACTCTTATAAATGCTATTGAATGTTTATGTGAATGTAATCCCGGCGAAAAGTACGATAAGTTATCTGACCGAATTGGCAGTATTTTGGCTGAGCCTGTTTCAATTGTGTTCAGTAAAACGAGTAAGCATCATAATATTGAATATAATGCTTCATCAAAGAAAGCAAAGTTATTGATGCTAATTCTTGATCAGTTAATTGAAGATGGCAGAATTCCAAGATTTCTTGAGCTCGATCATTTAGATGACATTGTACCCATTGTAGAAAGCCGTTATGCCGGCCCAAAAGAAAAATATTGGACACGCAGTTCGGCTATGCTAGCCACTTTATCAGCTTTAAGTACCGGCAATCCTGCTTTACCGAAGCAAGAATTACCTAATGCGCTGCAGGTCGCACTTGGTAAGAATCATCCTTATATACCTAAACGTGGTGCGGCACACGAGAATGTTAGAAAAATGATTCCTGATTTATTTGATGAATTCATATCTTTACGAGCCAAAAATAATCCTGATCGTTTTTTGGAGATAAACAAAGAATATTCTTATCGACAGCGCCTTATTGCTGGCGCCAAGGATAATCCATGGGGAATACCTTTATTAGGCGGCTTTGAGCAGGATCACCATCTTATGTTGAGAACACTTCTTGAACTAAGAAATAATGGTGCTCTTTCTCAGAACGACGAAGTATTAGTAGTTGGACCTCGTTATCCAGATGAATTAATATTTTTCCGCAAACATATTGATTTGCCACACACAATTGGTCTTGATCTGTTCGAAGATAAAGAAAATGGTATTGAAGCGCGAGACATGCACAATACTGGTTTTGCGTCAGGACGGTTTGGTCTAATTTATTGTGCTGGCACACTTAATTATGCTTACAATATTCGCCAAGTAATAGAAGAATTTGCCCGTATCTTAAAACGTCCAGGTTATTTAATTTTGACTGATAATGGCGATCGGGTAAATGGTGTAGATCCATTAGGGCGCTCTGATCCAGCTAATGCCGATACACTGATCGGATTATTTTATAAACATCAAACAGTAGTGCTTGCCCAAGATAATGGTAAAACACCATTTCCTAGCATGTTTAATTGTTGGCCATGCGTAGCACTTGAAATATTAGCTTAAAATATTAGAATGAAGATTTATAATTTATACATCAATAATTTCAGATAGGTAAATGAAATGAGCGTTGCAATTGCTACCAAACCAAAGGCATTATCGCCAGATATATTAGCAAAACAGTTTCATAAAGACGGATTCATTCTTATCCCAGACGTGCTCAATACTGATGAAGTAACACAACTAAGATCTTTTGCTTTGGAACAATTTAGTAAGCCACCAGCCGAACAATTTAAAAGTGACACAGAAAACGTACTGTTTGACTTTTATAATCGCTACCCACATTTACGCTGGTTATTATTTAAAGAACCTACTCTCAGCGTGCTAAGAAAAATTCTCAAAAATAATATTGCCATCTCACGTGAAAATGCTATTCAAAAAGGCTATTACGCCCGTTGGCATAAAGATACTTCCCCTCAAGAAAGGGGGGGGTACTATTTTCAATGGCAGCCTGATTACTTAATGGTACAGGTTGCTTATTATATGCAAGATAATGATCCGCGCCAAGGTGGCGGACTTGATGTTGAACCTGGTTCTCACCGTCAACGCTTTGATCCTTTTTTAAGAAGAGAAAGACCAACCAAATTTCAAAAGCTCATTGACAAATATTTGCCTCTGGGAGAGCCAATCAAAAAACCCCACACTATCATGGGTAAAGCTGGAGACGCCGTAATATTTCATTTTCGTATGAATCACAGGGCTACCCCCAATATAAGTGGTGACAGCAATATACCTACAAAAATAGCTTATATGCAAAACTTTAGTCTCAATAATAGATATGTTGCTGACTATGCTAACTTTATGGTCACAGTACCAGACTATGCGCATTTAAAGACTTTTGCCTGGGATCCAGACTTAGTAAGCCAGGCTGAAAAAATGGGCTTATTTATGGGCTAAATACTAACCAGCACAGCTTGTAATTTTTCGCACCAATTACATTCAGGCAACAAACAGCCATTATTATGAGTATGCTAACCAAGCGAAGTCCCCAATTGCTAAAATACCCCCACTACACCTTAACTGCTGGTACATGTTGGTAAAGGCTACTAGAGTCAATAGCGCCTGATTTAGCAGCTACACCCAACTTTTGATAATCTTCATATGGATAAATGAAGTCTGTATTATTAAGAACTCCATCGCATATTATATCCAGACCAAAGTCTTGTCCTGGCATTAAACCATCTAAGCCAACGCGTTTTATCGTATACGGAACATATGTTGAGTCTTGTGGCTCTAACATGCTTAATGGAATCATTTTGCGGAAGAACGTGTGATAAGCAAATTTTCTTGCTAGGCTAATTTTTTCAGAGCTTAATCTACCCGGTAAAGACGGTAATTTATCGAGCAACGAAATATATTCTGTCTCAGATGAAGCATCATAGCTAAAGCCTTTATTGCGAATAGAAGCTTCGCCAGAAACTATAACGGGAAACCCCATACAAGCAAACTCTAAACCAGCGGTGGTGGCATAAACTAAAATGGCTTTGCATGGCATCATGGCCGGATAAGTGTTAATTGGGCTATCTGGTGGAATAATAAACACATTAGGCGGCAAGCTGGAAAACATACGCTTAATTTCATCAACAGCTAGCTGTCGCGAAATTACATATCCGGTAAGCTCACCTGGATGCACCCGTATGAGCAGCTGCATATCAGGCCGGCTCTCAAAATATTTTATTGTTTTCATTAACCAATCGAACATGCTGGGAAGAGCATTACTAGGATAAAAGACCTGCGCATCCCAAGCAACATTTGTCAGTAAACCAATAGTTGGTTTGCTATAATCAATGCCAATTTGCGTGGCAATTTCACCCAATTCAGTGGGCCCATCTATAGCTTGAGACTTTATCCAATCGTAAGTACCTTTTACTCTGCTGGCTAAATAGTCAGCAATATCTTGCTCCATCTCAGCGTTCCAGGGCATCGCTTCCCAAAAGTCATTATTGGCTGTGAGCATTGCTGTTTCAAAATTATCGACCACCGGAAAAATACTGACACATTTATTACGATAAGACGGATACCACAACGCTACAGGAGACTTATATTTTTTTGCTGCCTCAATTACTAATCCTTGTGGTACATAGATTCCATGATTTACTAAAGTGGCTTTATAACCTTCCTTTTCGTATAGCTTATTAATGGAGCGACTAGAAAGAATACCTGATTCCAAATATTTTCTAATAATGGCTTCTGCATATGGTTCACCATTAAAATCACCCCTGGCGAAATATCGCAAAGCACCAGCTACAGCATGCTCACCTATAGCAACATCATTTTCTTTATACAGTTGAATGTCTGCAAAAGGAATTTGCTCAGCTATTTCTTTTGCTTCTCGCTTATCGATATCGGTACTATATTGGCTAAGTAAATGAACCGGCAAATTTAAGTCTTTGTATGCTCTTACGCCTGATGCAAAACACCAATCACATTTTGTCGGACCACCTTCAATAAATGTTTTTTGATCCTCAAATTCTATTGCTAAAGCATTTGTACAAGCCGGTAATGCCTTATCGCACAATAACACGTGTACTTCTGCCCCACGCAAAGTAAGGGCTACACAAAGCAATGATTCGATTGGTGTAAGCGCTGAATTGCCACCTATACAAGTAGCAATGAGAATCTTTTGCCCTTTTTTTGCCGACTCAACATACTGCAACCATTGATCATATTGCCCGTTAAAAATATCTGGCCAATTGGGAATCCAGCTCCAACCATCATTAAAATTAGCTGTTTCTATTTCAGTTTCAGTACTCTGTGCTGTAGCCATAGCATTTTTTCCAGTTCTCCAGAAAGAAGAGAAAAGTGACCACACTCTTTTTATTTTTGCAAGCACACGGTTAAACAATTGCGATTCTCAGTTTTAAAGAAGCCTACCAGTGCCCGACTCTATCACATCACATTTTCCCGGTAAAGAATTTATGACTGCTTGCTTATATTCAAGCAAACTGTAAGACCCCAAAGAACTTTTACAGATCGTAAACTACAATTTTTGCTGCTTGTCTTCGTGCTAACCTAGAACATTCGGGTAAAATATCAAGTGGGAAACAAAAGATGATTAACTGGGCTGAAGCAACAGTTTTAGTAACAGGCGGCACAGGCTCCTTTGGACAAGCCTTTGTACGTAAATTACTAACAACTAGATCGCCTAAGAAACTTATCATCTTCAGTCGTGATGAGTGTAAGCAGTATGAGATGAGAAATGCCTTAGGTGACGACCGTCGCTTAAGATTTTTTATTGGCGATGTTAGAGATAAGGATAGACTTTATAGAGCATTTCATGGTGTCAATATTGTTGTACATGCCGCCGCTCTAAAACAAGTACCAGCCGCTGAATATAACCCATTAGAATTTATAAAGACCAATGTTATGGGAGCAGCTAATATCGTGGACGCAGCTATCGATAGAGGTGTGAGCAAAGTGATTGCTTTAAGCACAGACAAAGCTGCTAATCCCATTAACCTGTATGGAGCAACAAAATTGTGTTCAGACAAAGTATTTGTCACAGCAAATGCCTATGTAGGACAGTCAGACGAAACTAATTTTAGTATTGTGCGTTATGGTAATGTTGTTGCCAGTCGAGGCAGCGTAATACCACTTTTTGAAAAAATGCGTGACACCGGTATATTGCATTTAACTGATGAGCGTATGACCCGCTTTTGGCTCACACTAGAACAAGGTGTAAATTTTGTTCTAAACAGCCTTGAGGACATGCATGGCGGTGAAATATTCGTGCCTAAAATCCCCAGTATGAAGCTCATAGAATTAGCAAAAACCATTGGTCCCAATTGTCGTTTTGAATTTACTGGCATTAGACCAGGCGAAAAATTACATGAAACCCTAATTCCTCGAGATGAATCTCCTTGGTGTCTTGAATTCCCCAACTATTTTGTTATCGAACCAAATCAGTTATGGTGGAACGCTGAGAAACTGGTAAAATCTGGGGGTAAACGTGTACCTGAGGGCTTTAGATATCGCAGTGACACCAATGATCACTGGCTAAGCGGCAAAGATTTATGCAAATTAATAGAACAACAGACGCCAGAACCTCAAGAGAGTCTAAGCCCAGTGCCAATAATCCCGTGCGTAACAACTGGTTAGCATACGGCAGACAGTCAATATCTGAAGATGACATTGCTGCTGTAGTGGATGTTTTACACTCCGATTGGTTAACTCAAGGACCAATGATTCCAGAATTCGAAAAACGCATTGCCACTACCTGCGGTGCCAAATACGCTATTGCTTTTAGCAATGGCACTGCTGCTTTGCATGCCGCTTATTATGCTGCCGGCATTGGAGTAGGTGATGAAATAATTACCACCGCCATGACTTTTGCTGCCACATCTAATGCTGCTTTGTATTTAGGCGCTACTCCAAAATTTGCAGATATTGATCTTGCTACAGGCTTAATTAGTCCCTCATCCATAGCTCCTCTCATAGACAATAAAACCAAAGCAATAGTTGCTGTTGATTATGCAGGACATCCCTCTGATATAGACGAATTACAAGCCTTAGCAAATTCTGCCAATGTTGCATTTATTGTAGATGGTGCCCACTCACTAGGAGCATTCTATAAACAACGCCCAGTTGGTGCCTTAGCTGACATGACTACATTTAGCTTTCATGCAGTAAAAACTATCACTACTGGTGAAGGAGGAATGGTACTAACTAATAAAGAAGATCTCTGTCATAAGTTAAAATTATTCCGCACGCATGGCATTGAAAAAAATCCTGCTTTTCTAATTGATGACGAAGGACCTTGGTACCATGAAATGCAAATGCTTGGTTATAATTACCGACTTACTGATATACAAGCAGCCCTTGGTATAAGCCAGCTTAGTCGCCTAGAGCAATTCATTGATAGGCGCCGCCAGATTGCTGCTGCTTATCGTAAGCACTTGCAAGACTCAGCATTATTTTTGGCTTTGCAAGAAAAATCTTTTGTTAAATCTGCCTATCATTTATTTCCAGTTTTAGTTAACAAAGAAAAATTAGAAAGAAAACAAGCCGTGCAAGAATTGCATAAAGATAATATCGGCGTGCAAGTGCATTATATCCCTAGCTATAAACATCCTTATTATCAAATACATGTTAATGGCAAAGAATGGCAAAAGAAATGTCCTAACACAGAAGAATTTTACAGCCGAGTACTGAGCTTACCTATATTTCCTGATATGTCTGATGACGATGTGGCAAGCGTGCTTACCGCACTAGATAAACTTGAACATAAATATATTGGTTAGCAGCCTCTCTTCTTCATTACTTTAGTCGCTCTGCTCGAAGGACTCGACCATCGCTACCTTAACAATGCTCATTTTCGTATTTCGCTGCTAACAACAAGATGCTTAGGCACTCCACTGGTTTGAGTATGATAAATTTTGTGCATCGTATTTTTGTCGCGCGCTGTAAGTTGGGCGCCACTATCCACTGAACCTGAACAGAACATTATGTCATGTTGGTTAGGAGAATGTCCGTTCGCTCCTAGCGCATGACCAAGCTCGTGCAAACAACATCTTTTAATAAGGGCTCGGTCCTTAAATATCGGCGCACCTGGAGCATCCTTTACAAGGATGACTGAAATTGCACGATCTGATCTTTTATCGTTCATGCTTGTGAGCATTTCAGTTGCTCCCATTGCGCCAAGTTCGTGATCAGATCTAATTAGCTCTTCTCTGTATGTGTAATCCAAGATCAAGTCTGCTGAATCCAGTTTTTGCACAAATTTGTACGAAATTGCATTGTCTGTTGCTTTGCGCCACTGATCTAAAGATTCTCGGACAATAGCAAAGAACATGGGATAGAAATCCGGAATCTGGAAATTGCTTCGAACATACACCTTAAGTGGCATTGCCTCTTTTGGACACCTTTTGAATGAAACCAAGCCAGATAGATAATCTGATGCAGTAAGAGAACCGGTGGGATTGTTTGCAGGATCTTTCAGCCTCCTAATATTAGCTTTTGTGCGCGGATCGAGTGATCTTGAAGGATCCAAGGTACACTCGAGCTGTAGCCAGGCCAGAGCCTTTTTCACTTGTCCAGACTTTTGATAGACAGCAGCCATGTTGTTGCATTGGATAGGATGTAAGCCACCAGCTTCAATGGATTTTTGAAGGAAGGCGACGGCAGTATCATAGTGCCCAAGTTCCATCTGACAATTGGCTATACTTTGCATTATGACCCAGCTATTAGGGTGTTCCTTTAGAGCTGTATCAAAACATTCGAGGGCCTTGGTAAAATTTCCAGCTTTGACCTGTTCAAGTCCTTCTAATTGAAAATCCTGCGCGCCATAACAGAGTGGAGTACATATAACGGAGTTTGCAAGTACGCATATTACTAACAATAGTCGTTTGAATCTCATGATTCTAAAAATATTACACATGCAATTGGGCATTTTATGCAAACTGACTTGTATATGATCTGAGAAATGTTCTTAGCGTAACTACTTTTGCTTAAACCCGATGCCTGTCGCGACCCCGCCGATTTGATCCTTTATTGGTTCTATTATCTTTGTGTGAAAATCCTCTAGTGTTTTATTCCACTTCGCTGGCTGAAGCTCGTCGATATCGACGGGAGCATGAATCCAGAATTCGCCAGCGTTGCATTCAATATTTATCCAAGAATCATTAAAAGAGATTTTTATAAGATCCTCAGAGCACGCTTCGACTGCTTCTGGACCATAAGTTTTTCTGACTCTGTCCATAATTCTAGATACTAAAAGGCGTATCGAATCTTCTGAGCCAGCTCCCCAGAGTTCTTTAAAGTTTTGGTTAGTCATTTTTCACAGCTCGGCAAACATTGTTCGTAGAACCACCGCCATGCTGCGGCCTCGGCAGCTAAATTCCCTTTTGCTGCTTCTAACATTCTAGCAAGTTGCGCGACGCAGCCGGCCAAACAAGCGTATGGGTCATTGGTAGGGTCACTTGGATGACAAACAAGCCCTAGTGGATCAGAATTCTTGATAGGGTCATTGTAGACGTAAGCGTAGAGATTTGTTTGATATTTATCCTTGAAAGCAATTGGCGGTGTGGACGTAGCTGTCAATTGCACTAGAGGCTCATTCATAGCTCGGCGTATGGTGAGCTTTGGTGAGAGGTTCGAAGACACAATTTGAGGAGTGAAACCCACACCTGGTGTTGGTGTATGCGGTTCGGGCGATTTTGGCATAAGA
>Ga0207039_1025_pt1 | contig 47561 bp, 46 predicted proteins | sample Alteio_BWMinCont_74_FD_153264 | JGI IMG/M metagenome (GOLD analysis project Ga0207039, IMG submission 153264) | Enriched cells from forest soil in Barre Woods Harvard Forest LTER site, Petersham, Massachusetts, United States -... | ecosystem: Environmental > Terrestrial > Soil > Temperate forest >... | reverse complement strand
CTGACAAGAAGCAACCCTTGTGGCTTGCGGAATATCGCTATGGGTACTAAAAGTATGACGGGCTTGCGATTCAAGACTCTTTGTTGGCATAATTAATCTCCATTAACGTTGAGCTTAGCGCTTGTATAATATCTAGAATCTAGCACGTTAGCGCTCACAATTCAAAAAATTGCCAGATTCACGTATTTTACTCCAAATCGTTTTTCTTTCGATTGGCTGGCTTCCAAATTTAATTTTAATCAGTAAACACGCACCGAATTTGGTGTCACTAAATAGACTACAGTCGGATTCCGTTCGCATTCACGGATTTTTATTGCTGTCGCCAAATATTATCCTGATGCTCAAATAGTTTAAGACGACCCCCAAATGTTGGAAATTTATCGACTCAGCAGCAGGTTTAAAGAAAATCTGAATCTCCCTAAGGCAATAGATTTATACGCTGTTTTTTTTTCAAGTCCTCGCCATGGCGCAACCTAGCGATGTCTTAGAATTTTAGATAAAAAGTCTGCCGATCCCCGATCTGTTAGGATGTTATAATTGGTAGGGCATGGTTTAAGGGGACAAAAATGAAGTCCGAACAAGCCGAGCGCGAAATCAGGCAAACGGAGATAGAGGGGGCCAATTGTCCGGCCTGCTGTGGTCCAGCAATTCCAGAATTAATAAAAATTCCTGACCACGAATATGGGCTCGATTATTTGGCAAACTATGCTTGTTGTCAGAACTGTAGCACCCTTTATCAATGGCCGATGCCGAGCGGAAAGCAGCTATCATCGTTCTATCCTTCGCACTACCACAGCATGGTGGATGGTGGTTTTTTGCTTCGCATGCGGCACGATATGCGGATCTCTCGACTAAAAATAATGGTTGGCAATGGCGAAACCGTATTGGATTTTGGTTGCGGTAATGGTTTGTTTTTACGCAGAGCCGCCAGCGCAATGCCCGAAGCAAAATTTATTGGATATGAAATCGCTGACCAAGAGCGAATGGAAGAAATTGCGCCTAGAGTAGTAATCATGGAAGGAGCATTCGAGGAATGTCTATCAAAGCTGCCCCCGTGTCGCGTAATTATTATGAATCATGTAATTGAACATTTGCCTGATCCATTCTCGATTGTTTTGAAATTGCGAGAGAAACTTGTGCCTGGTGGCTATTTTGATGGACAAACGCCTAATAGCGTTTCGCTGGAGCACAAGATATTCGGGCAATTGTGGAGTGGATTTCATGCGCCTAGGCATACCGTAATTTTTTCTGCAGAAGGCTTGCGTCGTTTACTTGAGAGAGCAGGTTTCACCGAAATCAAAATCAAAGCTGCTTTTAATCCGGCCGGTTATGCCATTAGTTTCGCTTCTCTCTCTCATGGAAATCATAAAGGAAATATTCGCAGACAAGGACTTAAATGGTTGCTCTATGTGGCCGGCGCAACGTTTGTATTACCTATCGACTTCTGGTCTGGCATGCCCAGTATGATCGACTTTACAGGAGTAACAAAAACTGCATGAGTTCTACTCTAGACAATCAGTTTTTAAGCAAACGTCCGGATGCCATTTCCTTGATGGCGGTTATCGTTCACGTTGCTTTCGTTTTCTGCCCAGTCTATTTAGCGGCGATCTTCGGATGGAATTTCGCGCTACCTTTTCTTTGGTTATGGTATGGTGCATCCATGAATGGCTTGGTAAATCTCATGCATGAATGTGCACACGGCCATACATTTAAGCGACGTTCGTGGTGCGATTTTCTGGGGCGATGGATTTTAGCTCCGCTTACTTTTTCTGATTTCGACAACTATCGGCAACTGCATTGGGAACATCATCGCTCTCTCGGTGAGCAAGGCGATCCGAAATACACTTATAAAATGGATATTAGAGGCAGACGCTTTCCTATACTATTGCTTAAGTGTTTGCTGGGAATTGAAGCAGTGAAAAAGTTTGCTTATCAAATCAACAACCGTAATAAAATGAAGGAGTCTCGTTCACAGAGCTGGATTATCCGTATTATTGTCACGCAATTCATTTTTATCACCTCTCTCTTTGCGGTTTCCGGATGGTTCAACTCTCACGATACAAAGGCCCTGTGCGGTGCCGTGCTTGCCTATGTGATCGTCTATGCTTATGGGACGCTTTCCCTAACGCTACTTATGGCTACCCTACGCGCCATTGCTGAACATCAAGATGGGATGGACAAGCCGACCTTAGTTGGAACAGCAGCGTTACGCAACTTACGCTGCGGCCCCATAGGGCGCCTTCTTCTCGGCTGTTATGGTTTTGCAGAGCATGCAACGCACCATTCCTTACCTTTTATTCCAAGTTACCACCTTGTCCTTGCCACCAAGGTATTTTCTACCGAGGATCGATATTTGATTCCGCGATTAACATATTTATCTTTATTGAGACAGCAAGTGATTCGGCCTGAAAGCCAAAAGATTGAGCACGCTATATGATCTCGGTAACGACTAAAATGCGAGTAACCGGTGCACGCCTTCTCTATAAACTGGCTCGGTTAGGAGTTGGCCCAGGAAAGAAGATCATCACCCGCGGTGGCATAAAATATGAAGTAGATTTGGCCGAGGGATTAGATCTATCCTTATTTTTGTTTGGATCCTTTCAAAAACATGTCACAAAAAATCCCTGGATCAATCTGTCCGAGAACGCCACGGTTATAGATGTAGGAGCAAATTTTGGTGTTATGACTTTGCAGTTTGCCCAAGTTTGTAAACAAGGCAAAGTGTTTGCTTTCGAACCCACTCATTATGCTCTGGAGCGCCTGGAGAGGAATCTCGCTCTTAATCCCTCTCTAGCTGAGAGAATTGAAGTTATTCATTCTTTCGTGTCCGATAAATCCGAGGCTGCCCCAAATTTGGTGGCATATGCGTCTTGGAGAGTAGATGGTTTAACCACTGGGCGTGAGCACCCTATTCACATTGGCACCCCCTACTCTACCCCAGGAGTTCCTTCGATTACTTTAGACGAATTTGTGATCTCGCAAAATCTAGCACGTCTAGATTTAATCAAGATCGATGTAGACGGGGACGAACTACTGGTCTTGCACGGTGGCCGTGCCTCAATCAGGCAGTTTCGGCCGGTAATTATCTTTGAAATTGGCTTATACTGTATGCGTGAAAGGGAGATCGATTTTCAAGACTTTGAACAATTTTTTGCTGATCTCGGATACAGCTTGTACGATACCAAAACAAATCGATCCGTAAACTTAAATAACTACAAAAGCATTATTCCTGCAAAAGCAACAACAGATCTGGCGGCAATCCCTTCCGAAGCTCTTGATCAGCAATTAAAAGAAAGCGTTGATCGATAGAGGATCATGCCCGCCAGCGTTCGCGATTAAAGTCAAGGATCTCTTGCAGAATTTCCTTAACTCCCTTTGTTATCTGCCAGTTTGGATACTGACTAATAAATTTGGCATTACTGCTTATCCACCAAATATGATCGCCGGCCCGGTTTTGATCTTGATAGGTCCAATTCAAGTTGCGGCCAGCAATCTTTTCGGCCATTTCAATCGCCTCCAGCATCGAGCAATTGCTCTGCCGTCCGCCTCCGATATTATAGACTTCACCGGGACGGGGCTCTTTGAAGTACTCGTGAAACGCCCGCACCAGATCCTCACAATGAATATTGTCCCGGACTTGCTTGCCCTTGTATCCGTAAACCGTATAAGCAGTCCCACATACGGTGGACTTCATCAAATACGCCAAGAAGCCATGCAACTCAGTACCCGAGTGGGCTGGTCCCGTCAAGCATCCCCCTCGAAAGCAGGCTGTTTTCATGCCAAAATATCTGCCATATTCTTGCACAGCAATGTCTGCAGCCAGTTTGGATACCCCGAATAGGCTGTGTAGACATTGATCTACCGACATATTCTCGGTGATCCCTTTTTCAAAAGCATGCCCGGGCTGTATCTCCCAACGCTCCGACAGCTCGCACAAAGGCAGACGGTTGGGCGTATCTCCATAAACTTTATTCGTTGAAGTAAAAATGAAAACAGCTTCTGGGCAATGCTGCCGTGTTGCTTCTAGTAGATTGAGCGTCCCGTTGGCATTGATTGTAAAATCGGTAAGCGGTTCGCGCGCGGCCCAGTCATGCGATGGTTGCGCAGCAGTGTGAATTACCAGAACTATATCTTTATTGTAGTACTTGAAAAGCTCATTCAGTTTTTCGCCGTCCCTGATGTCAAAGTCCTTATGGCTATACTTATCTGCTAACGATTTTTCCAAGCGCTGCCTGTTCCAATCCGTGGAGGCCTCTGGTCCAAAGAACTTGCTGCGCATACCGTTATCGATGCCAACGACTTTCAGACCAATTGAGGCAAAATAGACACAAGCTTCAGAGCCTATTAAGCCGGCCGAACCACTAACGATTACAATGCTCATTCCGTACCACTCAGATAACCCAATTGTCTTTATGCCTTGTAATCTCACGCCAAGCCAGTTCGTACAATTATACCGTAACAAGGCACCGGACTTAGTTATGCGATCTCACGAGACGGGCCTAAATTCAGCGCCCCCTTCTACGTTTCAAACAGATGGCTTACAATTTCTATGTACTGATTTTTTCTCAGGTTAATCTTAAATGCGACATCTATCTGAATGCCTGGCCTGCCGCTCAAAAAAGTTAGAATTGCTCTATGCGGCTACGTTTAGTGGCCTTGCGCAAGATGCGCCGCTGTATTTTTTGAACAACAGATCTAAAGTCGCTCATGGACAAATTACTCGCTGCCAGACTTGTGGGTTTTGCTGTACAAATCCTCAGTTTGAAGTGGATGAATATCGCCAGATTTATGCGACGATTCCCCGATTTATGACCGAAAGTAATCCGCTTGCCAATGCAGAATCTATAAGATTCAAGCGACTTGTTAAACTTGTCTCCAGTTACATTGCTCGTCCGCAACGTCTTCTAGATTTAGGGTGTGGTGATGGGAAGTTTCTTTCGATGATGCCGTCTAACGAACGTTTCGGGTATGAAGTTGGCGATGGAAATATGATTACTGAAGGCGATGTTCACATCCTGACCGGTGACTTTCTGCACCAGATCGGACACCCCCCGCTATTGAAAGCTTCCTTTGACGCTATAACGGCCTGGGACGTATTCGAACATTTGCCAAATCTATTTGAATATGTGGAGGCGATAGGTTATTTGTTGCGCCCAAAAGGCTACCTTTTTGTCACATTACCAAATGCTGATAGCCTGATCGCTCAACTGAGTGGCGAGCGCTGGAACATGATTTTGCTTGAACATCTTTGGTATTTTGGTCCAAAAACTCTTGAGCGTTTCCTAGCTGACCATGGTTTTCTTCTGGTTAAAAATGGACATATGCCCTTTGATGTGACCATAAATCATCTTATCAAGAGACTTGCACAAACATACGGACAGAATTTCTCTCCAGCACCCAAACCAATCGGTGATTTAGTGTTGTCACTACCGGTTGGGTTAATGTATGGTGTATATCAGCGTCAGTAAGCTTGAGTCACGATAAACCTTAGCCCGCGGGCTCGTCGCTAGCCAGCATTCTCAAGGTCTTTGGATATCTTTATTTACCACTGATTTGCTGCTTGGTTTTTGCCAAGCATTCAAGACAATATGAAGCAATTCAAAAAAATAACTTGGCGCAACGCTGATGATGCTAAATGAAGACGTACCCATATCAATGGTTCGATTGATCCAGGAGATAGGCACTTCTTTTATGTCATAGCCAGCCAATAATGGTTTGAGCCCGGTTTCTACATTGGCCGCGAAATGGTCTTGTTCAATCCGAAAAGACTGAAGAATTTCTTTGCGATAAAGCTTTAAATTATTCGAGATGTCGCGTATTCGTATAGGAAGAAATAAATTGACGAGCAGATGAAAGCACCGGTTGCACAGAATCTTGAAAAATGGATAATTGAGCAAAGTTGATTCGTACGAAAAGCGACTGCCTATAGCACCATCATGACCCTCTGCAATAGCATCGAATAAGTCGCGTAACTCAGGAACAATCTGAACGAAGTCGCAATCCATCGTAAGAATATAATTACCCGTCGCTGCTGAATAACCGTCTCTCAGTGCTCGCCCAACGCCACCAGGAGGTTTTCGGTTGATTACCTTGACGCGAGAATCCTGTTTAGCCAATTCCAATCCCACCTCGCCAGTGCGGTCAGTGCTGTTATCATTGACTATAATGATCTCATGGATATAATCGCTATAACACTGAATAAGTGCATTAACCAACACGGGTATATTCATTTCTTCGTTATAGGAGGGCACCACAATTGTGATTGCCCCAAAAAGTTGTTTGTGATTAGCGAGATTAACGTAACGCCTGCTCGATTGCTCATTTTCAGGTTTCTTTCCCCATATGTATAAAGTTCCACAGAGGTCCCGAATTAAAGGCGTATGTTCCAATAAATACGCGAGCGATTGAAGTAGCCGAACCAGCGAACGCGGTGTCTGTGGATGAATAATATCGTAACAAATAATTTCCAAATTTGTAAAACCTTGATGAGATGCAATTTTCATTAACTGATACTGGCGCACGCCCACCAGACATGGCGGATCTCCATACATACGACCAAGAATACGAATATGATTTTTGATGAATACCTGCGGATTCCAATAATTGGCTTCAAAGAACAAGAGTTGTCCGCCTGGTTTGAGTAATGTATAAAGAGCCGCCAAATTCTGAGGGTATTTGTCGTGACAGAGAATGGCGGTGCCAACGATATAGTCAAAGCTTTCTGCGGGCAAGTCTTTTAAGAGATTGTCGACCTTTTGAAATTTGACATTAGGAATGTTGCGTGCTTGTTGGATTAATTCATCGTTAAATACTGCAGCAGTGATAGGGTTCTCACCTCTTAGAACCGATGAAAGACATTCTGTCCATAAACCGGTGCCTGCTCCCAATTCGAGAATTGATTCACCTGGAAGCACATGGAATGAATGCCGCACCGTATTAGCACGCCAACGAAGTTTTAGAGGTGAAGTATTCGGATAACGTAACCAATAAGACTCGCGGCTACGTTCCATGCTTCTCAGGTTGTCCTCAAGTGTCATTTTTGTGACCCATCAAGTCATAGATGCCAATACCAGAAGCCATTTGCCTATCATGCACTTATTGTATCTTCCCAAATTGATACTAAAGCTAATCCTTATCGACTTAACGTGCCACCCAATTGTAGAATTCAACCGTTTGCACAATTTCTAAGAAATCAAGTCAAAATGTCATTGACATCTATTCGATTATAAATCCCAATGAGTCGGGCATTTTATACAACTTATCACTATTAACAGGCTGGACCACGTAATTCAAAAAATGTCTACCTGATACTAATTCTCTTGTATCTAAGGCTATTTTAAAGCCTGAAGTTAAACTCGTACGCGAGGAAAGAAAAGGAGCAAGCTCATATATCGGATTTCTGGCACTTGTTTTAATGAACGGCCCACTATCGACTTGTATATATAAGGCGTTTACGGGAAAGTTGCTATCTTGCTCTGTGGCAATGAATAAAAAATTGATGGGCTCATTGTTCTTTCTGCCATAGATGGGAATATGATCGACTGTGTAGCGAGTAGGGTTGGAGCTAATACGGAGCTTGAATCTGTTATTACTCGGTGTCAATAATCCTGCTATGAATTTATTTTTTTCTAGTTGAATTAGTTTGTTTTCTTGCTTCAACCAATTATAGCTAATGGGAGTCTGAAAATAGCTTAAACCAGGGCCAACTAACTGAAATTCAATTACTGAATTATTTGCTTTGCCATCAAATAGAAGCCTGAGAGCTTGCATGTCTTCTGGCAAATAATTGACTAAAATGCCATTTCTGGAAGAATCAGGCACTAGTCTATAACTTTGCATTTGTCCGTCAGCATATTTTACATTGAAATAAATGCTGGGAATTTTATAAAACAAACTGAAAATCTTACCCCAGAAATTATACATAAAATGAAATGAACAATACATAGGATTTTGACAAAAGGGCACCGATAACCATTCACCGGTAATAATTGATAAATTAGTGCCAGGTGTTAATAACACTGGGGTTGAGGAAGGTTGTTTTTTCAGAAGCAATACTTGTTTGCTTAGTTCAAAATTAATAGGTTTATAGTGCTCAAGAATCGCTCGCCAGCTTTCTGGTGTTTCAAAGAACATGTGTTTCTGGTTTAAGCTGGAGAAATCACAAAAAAGATAATCTGGACCGTTCTGACCAGCAAAATATTCGGCTTCTTGTTTATCTAATTTGCTTGTGCAAGCTCCACAAAGCATAACAAATAAATTAGGCTTGTAATTAAGATGGTTGGCCATGCACCACATCATATTAGAAGGTACACCATCACATGTTTTGCCAAACTCAATTTTTGATAGAAAATCTTTGCTCAACTGAATACTTTGTAGTCTTGAAGAGGCAACGGATATGTCGTCTGGAGCTTTACCATCCAGCCCGATATTTACTATGCTAATTAGACTAAAGCATAATATGAGCCAAACAAAGTCTAGCTTTCGTCTACACAAGAGTATTGATAAGGCGATGGCAGCGGATTCAAATCGGAAGAAGGCTAGCATATGCCAGCAATCATTTCTGACAAAGCCGTGGAGAAAATTCAAAACGATAATGGGAAATAAAACCGTACCCAATAAACCTAAATTTTCAACTTTTCTTGCTGAATAGGCTATTATCCATAGGTAAATAATTTGTGTAATAACACCTAAATTGAATAACAGGGATACCAATGGAATGTCGGTGGTTTCCGACCAGCCCTGTGTGAAACTTGTTTTAAATTCCATACTAGCAATAACCCAGTTAACACAATTTGAGGGCTCTTTAAAGAAAACAGCCATCAAAATAAAAACAGAAATGAAAAAAGTAGATAACAGTGCTGTTAAAGCTATTGATGGATAAGGGCGCTTCCATATGAAAGACACCAAAATATAAAGCCCAAGAGTAATTACAACTTCTACCCCAACATCGAATTTTATAAACAAGAGAATGCTAGAAAGAATTGCCGTTAATATTGAAGAAAACAATAAAACTCTGCCTTGAGTTATAAGTGACATTGAAAGTAGCATTAGGACAATAATTATGGGCAGGTATTCGTCTGGAGACGGGATGGTATACCTACCATGAATAGTAAATCCAGATAGCAGCAGAAGAGAGATAAAACCGCAGAAGATAAAGGCTGGTTGGCTGTGTCTATAAAACCAGACAACCAATGCTAAACAAAAATATTCAAATATCAAAAACGCTTGGGCCCACAATTGATTATGTAAAATATTTATAGGGTGAACTAAAAACCAAAGCGGACCGTACATATAGCTATAATCAAAGCCAGGCGTATATTTGGAAAAAGGAAGATAGTTTAAGGCTGCTATCCAACCATCATCAAAATTTATCGATGGACAATCGGGTTTAACAGGGCATTGAATACAAAGTGTGGCAATCAAGATAATCAAAGCGAGCCATGATAAAAGCGAGGGAATGCTTTCTTTGATTGCTGAATTATTTAACTTAGTCATTCCACCTGAAATTGTGATGTGGTGTTAATTGGCAAAATCGACGCTAGTCCTGCCATATTAATACCACAGTCCTCATAAAGATAGCCTCAAGTTATCAATGCCGCCACCGCCCCCCTAAATGCGCAAGCTTGTACCTTAAACTTTGAAATAGCTAGCTATACATTGGATTAAAAATGTTAGTTAAGTGAACAGATATAGGTATCATTGCATGATAAGTGGGCATGAAATTAATAGGTTTGGGGCTAAGGCCAATATTGCTATTCAAACCTAACACAGGGACTGTTTTAGATGTCAAAAGACCGGGAAATCAAGAATTTTACTGACAAGTTGCGATCGGCGGGCAGCCCGATGGTTCCTACTGCTAATGATTTGCATATTAAAATATTTGCAGATGGGGCAAATATTGAGGCCATGCTCCGCTATTATCGAGATCCTCGCATAGCTGGATTCACCACTAATCCAACCCTGATGCGCAAAGCTGGCATCGCCGATTATGAATCTTTTGCCCACGATATTTTATCTGTGATCAAAGATAGACCAATTTCTTTTGAAGTCTTTTCTGATGACTTTGCTGAAATGGAAAGACAAGCCCACGCAATTGCTGGCTGGGGCGAGAATACTAACGTTAAAATCCCGATCACCAATACTGAGGGAGAGTCGAGTATCTCATTAATTAAGCGTTTATCCAAATCGGGCATTAAAATGAATGTCACTGCTATAACTTTGTTTGAACAGGTGGCTGACGTTGCGTCTGTCCTTGCCCAAGGTGGCGGTGGCATTGTTTCCGTTTTTGCTGGACGAATTGCAGATGCTGGTCAAGATCCATTGCCTGTGATGATAAAGTGTGTTGAGTTTCTGAGCAAATACCCAAATGTAGAATTACTGTGGGCCAGTCCGCGCGAATTATATAATTTAGTGCAAGCTGAACTGATTGGTTGCCATATAATTACCGTAACTGAAGACATTTTGAAAAAGCTTCCGTTATTAGGTGGCGATCTGAAACAGGTTTCCTTAGACACCGTGCGCATGTTTTATAATGATGCCCAAGCAGCAGCATATCAAATTGAAGCTAAAACAAAAACTGCAGCCGCTAGCAAACCAAAGAAATAAAGATCGACAATAGATTGCCGCCAATATCGACTTTCCCACACAAGTATGGAAACATTGAGTGTTCATTTTATTGACGAAGAGGAAAGATGCATTTTCAATGCTTCAAGTCCAGATGGCGAGCCTATTTCATAAAAGCGCTCTTTAACTTCATAGGCAGCTAATTGCTGATTGCTGATTAAGTGCAAGATCACTTCGCTTAAATCGAAAGTTTTATTATTTGCCAAGGTTTTGAATGCTCCGTGATCAAAAATCGATAATCCATAATCAATAAAATGCATTTCAGAACTGGGGTTGCTCTTGTTGTAGTCCACAACCAGACCGGATTTACACAATATATTAGATTTGTCCCATTGATTGTCGTTCTTGTAGACAGTCATCAGTCCTGTCTTTTTTGCATCAAAAAAGGCTCTTTTAATAGGTGAAAATGTTGTATCTAAATACGAATCCCCATACAAAACTGCAAAAGGTCCACTAACATTTCGCGCTCCTTTAAGAACAGCTCCTCCCGTGCCAAGCAAGCTGTCACCATCATAAGAATAGCTTACGTTAACACCGAAATCCTGGCCCGAACCCACATAAGCTTTTAACTGATCAGATAAATGTCCTACGCATAAAATAACCTCACTGACTGATTCTCGTGCCAAAAGCCGCAGTTGGTGAGCAATAAACGGTTCATCATTTATAGGGATTAATGCTTTAGGCAAATCAGGATAAAGAGGGCTAACTCTTGTACCCAAACCACCAACCAAAATTATTACCGGAGGGAAATTACCCATACACTTACCTAGACATTCTTGATTGGTTTTAAATGCCCTGTTTCTTTCAGCATCTCATCTATTGATCTTTCTATTGCCTGCGCCGAAGTGTGATGGCATTGCCAACCGAACCCTCTAATTTTATTGGTGTTCAATCTTACAATCGGTATATCGCCTTTCCATCCCCTGTCTCCACCACTAAAAATAAGCTTCACTTTCGCTGCATCGCCTACTACTTTCTTTATTACAATATTGGCTATTTCAGTTACAGTTATATAGTCACCGGTGGCGATATTGAAAGCAGCAAAGCGATCTTTAACTTTTTCATTGGCTAGCAATACGGCATTAATAATGTCACTTATGTGCACATATGATTTGCTTTGCTTTCCGTCGCCTAATATATGCAGTTCTCCATTATTAGCTCTCAATTTATTGATAAAGTCGAATCCGACCCCATGTGTTTGTCTTGCTCCCACAACATTACCAAACCGAAAAGCCAAACCAGACATATCAAACATGAAGCAATAGGCGGATATCAAAGCTTCCCCTGCTAATTTACTAGCGCCATAAGTCGAGATAGGTATAAGCGGTCCATGATCTTCGGCAATTTCAATGTTTCCTACATCACCATAGATACCGCTACCAGAAGCATAAAGTATACGGCGCACGTCGGTTGTGCGCATAGCCTCAAGAACATTATGGGTAAGCATGGTGCCTTGCTCAAAATCTATCGCCGGCTCTTTAGCTGCTCTGGCAATGTCAGGATTCGAAGCCAAATGAATAACAGTGTCGTGTCCTGCAATGGCTTTTTGCAAAAGTAAAAAATTGGCAATGTCTCCTCTAACTAGATGGAGCCGCTTGTCATTTTCATGCTGTGCCAAATGCCAGGCTTTCCCTGAGGAAAAATTATCATAAACAGTAACTTTCTCAGTATCTTGCTGTGTTAGCAGATAGTCACAAAAATGACTGCCTATACAACCAGCTCCACCCGCAATAAAAATCTTATTCATAAGCAAAACCAATTCATTAGCTACTAGCTACTATACGTTCGGCTACAGTTTTTGCTGATCTAATTACAGCATCAGAATTGTAATACACAAATTCACTAAACCTACCGCACAACTCAATACCTTCTTGTTTGCAATATTCATATATGATATCCAAATTTTTTTCTCTCTTTGGATCGTAAATGACATAGGCATATTTTGTTCTGAGAACATCAGTAGTAACCACGTCTTTTTTGGTAAGAAAGCCCTCTCGTTCTAAACCCTCTACGACCTGAGCAATAACTTCTTTGTCAGACATTGACCAAATGTTATCCCCTTCTTTGGCAGTAATTTCTGCCACCATAGATGAGCAACCGTCTGGCACATAATTCAAACCAAAATAATCAAATAAAATCACACGATGAAAAAGAAGATCCGGCTGGGCAAAATAAATAGCTTGGTGATTGATTTTTCTGGGCTTGCCGATGCCCACCAAAACGACAATTAAAGAGTTGTATTTTAAATCGTCAACTGCTCTTTGCACAGCTCGGGGAACATCTTTTAACACCCTCATAAAATCAAAAATAGGCATGGTATTGACTATTTTCTCGTATTCACGTTCTTGCCCATTGCTTGCTACAGCCCAACCTTTATCAGTGCGGCGAATTTTATTAATGGGAAATCGCTTTACTATTCGATCTTTGACATGTTCTTCGAAAGTGCGTGGTAAAGTCTGGAAACCGCCAGTCTTTGGATAGTAAAAATGTAACTGATGAGTATAGCCTTCAGTCTCAATACCTAAAGCCGACTTTATAATGTCTTCAGCTGGGGGCTTAGGGATCCTCTCTACCCAGGCAGTGCCCATCTCTTTAGGGGGGGTCTTCCAAATTTTTGTATTATATGGAATAAGGTAATTCTCCGCCAATCCTTTACCGAAAGTGTTATAAATCCAATCCTCAAAATTATTTTGTGGTCTTTGCGGATTATCTAAAAAATGATACAGACAGTCAAAAATGTCTTCTTTATCTAAGGCAGCAAGCCCATTTTCAAATGGGTATTTGATAAAACGCCCCTTAAACCATATAGAATTTCTACGGAAAAGTTGATTCAGTTTGCCTTTGAGCAAATTGACTTCGAAGTCCAAGATCTCTTGATCTTTCGAAAACATGATATGACCACCGATGTCATAAGTAAATCCATCTTTTTCAAAGCTGCGGCACAATCCTCCACATTGATCGTCCTTTTCTAATATTTCTGTATCTGGTCCCAAAAAATAAGACAGACTAAGCCCCGCAACTCCGCCGCCTAATATGCCAATTCTTTTCATATGACTCTTGTACCTTCAAAATCAAAATGAAAGCGCAATTCTTGCAAACCAGCTTCTGCCATTTTTTTCGCGCAAACGTCTTTTGTTTTCTGTATAGAATAACAAAAACCCACCACCACCAGCCCCCACTAATTTGCCTCCGACAGCGCCGTTTTTTCTAGCTAACTCATAATATTCATCTATCACTTTATTGCTTATTGACGTAGATCTCTTTTTCTTGTGAAGCCAATGTTCATGCATTAATTCTCCAAAAGTAGCTAATTGTCCTGCTTCTAAGGCGGCTGCGATACGTAGTCCTAAATCTTTGACATAGTGAAGATTTTCTATCATTTTCTGATCGTCATCTTTGCTCTTTTGATCTTGATCTTTTAAAACTGCTGAGGCAGACCTTGAATAGCCAGTAAAAAACATAATTAAATTATCTTCCAGGCTATATATCGTTTGATTAGAAAGTTTTGCTGGATAAGCATTTACATAGCCTGTTTTGTCGATTTCAAAACAAGTAATACCACCATAAGAAGCTATGTATTGATCTTGCTTACCTACTGGCTCTTTTAGAATATTGATTTCGATATTACAGGCTTGTTCGGCCAATTCATGCGGGGTAACTATAACGTTTTTATTTTTCTTGTAAACATGTAACACTTTAAGCAGAGCGGTAGTAAAACTGCCGGAAGAACCTAAACCCGTACCTGCTGGGATATCAGCGATACTTACTAATTCTATATTAGGACCTAATTGCATACTGGAGAGAGCGGCTTTGAAAATCGGATGCTGAATTTCCTCTATGCTACGTACCTGTTCAAACTTAGAATATTTGAGAAAATATTCGTTGTTCCATGATTGATTAACAGTCAGATACATGTATTTGTCTATAGCTGCTGCTATTACAAAACCCCCAAACCGTTCGTAGTAAGAAGGTAAATCAGTGCCACCGCCTCCTAATGATATTCGCATTGGACTACGAGCGATAATCATTTAATTCCCAGTCCTTCCCATTTTGCAGGATTAACTTGCAGACTTGGATGTGACACAAGTAGGTGCCAGACTACAGCTTGCAGTCCTTCGACAAGAGGCGTAACCAAATGCGGAAATAGATTTGGAATAACAATTGTTACATCTGCCACTTTTCCAACTTGTCCTCCATCTTTGCCTACGATACCAAGTACGGTGGCATTAATATCTTTGGCATAAGATACTGCATTAACAAGATTCATACTGACATTTTTTTCGCTACTGCCACCACCCACTGAAAATACAAGTAAGCCGTCTTTGCTATTTAAACGGCTAACGCGCAGCCAATTTACTAATGTAGTATCCCACCCTTCATCATTGACTCGTGCCGTAAGTTCGGAAACATTGTCATAGGGAGCGTAAGCCTCGATAGCACACAATTTACGAAAGTCGCATGTGGCATGAGAAGCGTGCCCAGCTCCGCCTCCTGAGCCAATAATAAATAATCGTCCACCGGCTGTCCTTAGATTAGCTAATCTATTTGCCGCACGCTCTAATGCTTCTTGATCAAGCTTATTTAGAACTGAGGTACACTTTTCTATAAATTCCGCGCTAAACGTCATAGTTGTCAACCGAAAGAATGTCCAATAATCTCCAGCATATCACTAAGCTTATCTATTACAAAATGGTACTTACGGTCCCCCTCGTTTATTATCTTCTAGGCTTGTGACAATTGTTTAGCTAGCTTGGATCTTTCTGCATTAAAAAATCGTCTCCAGCGCCATATACGTTTAAACGTCCAAACTGTTGAAGCAAAACGCTGTAATTTGCTTTCTCCGATACGCGGACGGTAATCAATAAATATTTCAGTACATTTGTAACCCAGACTAGCAGGCCCAACTTGCAATTCTACAGGAAGAGCTAATCCTTGAGGCTGATAAGGGAATTTTTCTACTAGCGATTTTTTGTAAATGCGCATTCCTGTATGCACATCACTGGACTGAACACCGCAAATGATGCGAGCAGACAAAGCGAAGAACCAGTTAGCCACGTAATTTGCTAATGGCATATTTTGAGGACGTTTGCCTAACCTAGAAGCACTAACTAAATCGTATCCTTCACATATTTTATCGACCAGTACGTTAATGGCTTCCACAGGATATGTATCGTCGCAATCCATAGTAATTACATAATCCCTGCTTGCGCTAGTAAGTGCTTGATGCATAGCAGGTCCATATCCTTTGGCAGGAAATTGCTTAACGACTTTGCAGCCTAATTCACTGGCAATATCTGCAGTTCTATCTTTACTGCTATCCACAATCACTATTTCTGCTTGTGGACTAAATTTGCGTATATCGTTTACCACTTTAGCGATAGCCGCCTCTTCGTTGAGCGTTATCATAACTACAGAGATACAGTTATCGTTTATTTCTTGCACAGGCTAAATTTCTCCATTTAATTGATATCAACTTTGCTGGGTATCTGCATAATTTTGTCAAATTCTTGAGATTTCTTTGCATGCTCCATATAATCCAAGAAATCTTTTTCAGTACATTTATCCAGTAAATTGAATCGTAAAGGTGCTGCAACTCTCGTAGATAGCCAACCTAAATATTTTTGACGCCGATATTCCCAATCTGCCTTTTGATTGAGTACCCTTGCTGCGCTGCCGTATTTGTAGTTTTTCTTAAGTAATTGTGCGTATTGATCAAATAACTCAGCAGGACCAGCTGCTCGATGTTCCAGCGGCAAGCTATTTTTGAAATAAGATTCCGATCCTGAAGTACGCCCCAAAGCTACTGAACAGACGGCCAGTCGATAGTTTAAAATTCTATAGAGAGGATAGGGTAATAACGTTATCATAGACGCTTTGTAATAAAGCTTAAGGGCTTGCTGGTAGTTATTTTTCCTGAACTCAATATCTCCTAGCCTGACTAAAGGCAGCAGACTTCTAATTTCCTTTGCCTGCGGATGCTGCTGGGCAAGTAAAAGCAGTGAATTATAAATTGATTTGGCTTTATCATAGTCTTTAAGTCCTTCATAGGCAGAGGCTTGCATGAACAAAATTGATGCTTTAAGTTCATCATTTGGACCATATACTTCATTACAAGCTCTTAGCGCCTTATCACAAATAATTATTGCTTTTGAATAATCCTTTATTCTTAAATAAAATGTGCCCATATTCATCAAAGCAGCAAGCTGCAGGGGGCTAGATTCTTTATCATCTAGAACAGGAATATTTTTTAAAGTCTCTTCCGCTTGTTTAAAGTCACCCAGGCATTCAAGGTCACGAGCTTCTCTCAAGAGAGTATGCGTGGAATCTTCTGAAACAGTACAACCTTGCATAGCAATAATTGCGGTAAGCAGAATCTTTGATTGTATGGAAAAATGTTTTGAGAAAAGCATCTTCTATTACTTCGAAACCAAAGCTTTGCGCTTATCTTGTTTAAACTCTATAAATATCGCCGCTATTGCAAAAAAAAGAAAAATAATAGTGCCAAAGAAAAATCTTAATTCATATCCCACATCAGTACTTTCGGCATGCATTAAATCTACATTTGTCAAAATTAAAAATGGTAGTGCAAAAGTTAGCAGGGCGATTAGGAGTCTAATAATAGATTGCCATGTTGTGTAGCGGTTATCATCGGTGGTGCTCCATATGTACAACCAGAGAGCGGGAACGATCATAAGTAAATAATCATACAAATAGCCATGCATGCTAAAGTAAACAAGTGCAATGGTGCTGACTGAAGCTATCAATTCAAAGGCTTGGCCACTAACTTTCTGCAAAGCAGGATAAAGCTTTACCCATAGCCATATTGAGGCGATACAGCAAAGAATATAGACCAGTGCTGATATTGTACTTGCATGCGAGATATCACCAGGCAAACTGTGCAACATAGCTCGGAAATTTGCCATAGAACAAATTTCGTTTAGTCCAACATAAGAATGCGTTATTTCGGATAGATAGTTAGTTTCTATAAAATTAAGCACATTATTGTAACCAACTATGTAAGTGGACAACAAACCTTCAAAAATAACCGATAAAAAACAGCCGTAAAAAAATTTGCTTCTGCCTAAACAAAATCCAGGAATCAAAATAATAAGAGCTTGCTGCAATTTAAAAAATGAGGTTCCAGCTATCAGTCCAGCCAAAAAGTAATTTCTATTTATTAACAGCCTCAAGGATATAGCTATTATTGCTGCTTCAAAGGTTGTAGTCTGCCCAACAATAAGATCCTGAATTACTGCCACATTCGCGAAGCATATAAAAAGTCCACTTAGTAGTAATGGCCTCGTTTGTAAGGCGCTGGAAGCAATGCATAAAAAGGCAATAGCTAAGCAGATCGCCGAAGCAAAGAACCATATTCGCCAAGCCGTGTACAAGTCAAAATAACTTAGAGGTGTTGTTAGAGCAAAAAGCATCGGCGGATATTGAATAGAATAAACTTCTATAGTTCGCATGGGAGCAATAAGTCTGTCAACAGTCTGTGTGAGCAAAATCGCATCGTATACGTCTATATTGTGATATTTAGTCAGCCTTTCTCTATTGAGCAATCCGCTAGCGTAAAAGGTAGTAAAATCGCATACATCAGATTCACCCATCACCCCAACTGGCCGAACAAAATGAAAATGGTTTTTAGCAAGAGGAATGACTGCCCTATCGAAGTTATAGAAGAGATCAGCAATGGGCCGAAAATAGTATATTAATACGCTTGCAAATAAGATCAACCGTAAGTAATTGAAAAGCCTGACGCGATCAAGATTTATCGTTGTGCCCAATGCCGCTCCTCAAACCCAATTCGAAAGTATGTCTTCTTTGTTGAGTTCTTCTAGATCTTTGCCTGTATCAACTGTGCGCCAAAAGCCGTTAAATTTATAAGCGTGCAGTTCTTTTTTTGCAGCTAAAGTGGGAAATAAGGTTTCTTCATGTTCGCCGTAGGGCGGGAAAGAGTCAAACAGTGCTCCATTAATTAGATAAATACCAGCATTTATCCAGTGATCGAGAACAGGCTTTTCACGAAATCCTGTTGCCAGGCCATTTTGATCTATTTCCACAATCCCATAGGGACTACGCAGAGGCACGCAAACAATAGTAATGTTTGCCTTTCTATTATTGTGGTAGCTAGATAGATCAGATAAAGGCAGATTTGTAACCACGTCTCCGTTGATTACAAGTATGCTTGAGGATAAATCTTTTAAATGACCACTCGCTAGTTTTATGGCGCCACCGCGGCCCAATGACTTTTCCTCAATGGAATACGAAATATTTAAGCCTAAGTTGTCACCGTCACCGAAATAGTCAGATATAGCATCATGTTTGTAATTGCAGGCAATAATAACCCTTTCAACACCAGATGACTTCAACCAGCGTAATGTATAAAGCAGAAGCGGCTGATCGCCTACTTCTACCATTGGCTTAGGACGATCATAAGTAAAGGGACGCAGCCTTTCACCGCGGCCGCCAGCCAATACTATTGCCTCATCCGGTGCTGCTTTCATTTAATTTGCATTCCACTCAATTGCAATCAACAAATAATAACAATTCCACAATAAAACTCAACTGGACTTTGCCTTCTTCGCATATTTGGACCGCATCTTTAAGTGCGGAACATCAACCGGAATGAGATTTTTCTGCATTGCTTCCACAAGCTCGTAATCACTGGCAGTATAAATATCAATCAACCTACAGCGAGAACCGGGATTAGTCCGGAGATTATACCAGTCCACATATTCTTTGTGCTTCGCATACCATACAGGAGATTGACTGAGTGCACGACCAGCGCTTGCCATCTTGCCATACATTGCTAAGAATTTAGCATATTGTATATATATATCTTTTGGTGCCGAATCTTGAGCCTCGTGTGGCAAAGCTATATTGAATTGAGAATCTGCTGCAGAATAGCGCTTCAGAGAAATATTACAAAGGGCAAGCCTGTAACTAATGACTCGCATCATCGCATCCGATAATTTTCCCAATTCGTAAGCCTCCTTATAGTACATCAGCGCATTTTGCTGATGCCCTTCTTTGAATTCAATGTCGCCAAGTTTGATTACTGGCAAGAGAGTAACAAGATCATTGCTGCAAGGGGAATAAGGGCCGAAAATAATGATCTGTTTATAGGTGGCTATCGCGTTGTTGTAGTCTTTTAAATTGTCGTATGCCGAGGCTAATACAAACAAAAACGAGCAATTGAGCATATCGGTTGTACCGCATACCATTTGGCAAATCTGGAGCCCCTTTTTGCTGATCACGATGGCCTGAGCATAGTTTTTAGTTCTAAGATAAAACCTGGCTTCATTCAAAAGAATAGATAATTGCATTAAGTCGGGCTCTGTATTCACAGTCTCAACTTCTTTGTATACCTTTTCTGCTTCAGCACACTTTTTTTCGTACTCCAGATCTATCGCGGTGCGCAAGAGCTTGTCTCGAGGATCCTCAGTGATGGAACAGCCCTGCATCAAGAGCACTAAAAGAATAAAGTAGCCATATTGCATTTTTGATTTCATCATCATTTAATCGATTCACTGCTTGGTTAGATACTCACTCTATTAAAGATACAATCGGCTCGCGTTGCGTTTTAAATTCTAAGACGACTGCTGTTATTGCGCAGCCTAATAAAACCAATCCCATACTAAACAGTCTTATTTGGTCCCACATAATAGTGGTGTCAAAAACAACCCGTCTCAAAACATTTTCCCATTGAAATAGCGGCACGTACAAGACTGTAATTGAAATAATTAAACGGATTATTGATTGTGCCAGGGTGTATTTAAACTCATCCGTGGTACTCCAGATATAAAGCCACAAGCAAGGAAGCATATAAAGTATTTGATCGTACCAGTAACCATGCGGGCTAAAGACTATAAGTGCAATCATAGAAACTGAGCCCAATAGCTGGATTGCGCAACCGCTTTTTTTTTGCAGAAGAGGAAATACTTTTAGCCATAATATTACTGCAAAGGCAATTACCAAAAGATAAGTGGCCCAGCCGATGGCATCCGCACTCGAAATGAACCAAGGTAAACATTTCAGCATGCCTCGAAAAGTTTGATACCACCAAACATCGTTCATATCACCATAGGTATGCGCTATTTCAGACATATAATTTGTCCTGATGAAATTCGTTATGTTGTAATAACCGACAACTGGTACTGATAATAAAAATTGCATTACAGTCATCAACAGGAATCCACGCAAAAAGTCTTTCTTCCCTGTGCAGAAGCCCGGTAACAGAATTATCAAAGACTGATGTAATTTCAGCAGGGCGCCTGCTGCTACTAAGCCGGCTGAAAAGTATTTTTTGTCAATGAGAAGCCGAAATGATAGAGCTATAAATGCCAATTCGATACCGCTCATCTGTCCCAGGCAGAGGAGGTCTGCTGCAGGAAAATTGGTTAGGGTAATAAAAAGACCGCATAAAAGCAGTGGCCTATTTTTAAGTAAGTCGTAAGCTGTAAATAGATAAGCTATGGTTAGGAAGAGAGCCGAGGCAAAAATCCATATGCGCCAGGCTGTGTATGCATTAAAATATGCCAGCGGTGTAACCAGAGCAAAAAATATGGGAGGGTATTGGAGGCAAAATGTCCCTTGTGCCTTTATCGGGGCTGCAACGCGCTCTATTGCTTGAGTAAATAAAAAGGGATCATAAATATCAATGGATAAATTTTTCTCTATCCTTTGCTTATTCAGTAACCCAGCGGCATAAAATGTGGTGAAGTCGAGTATATAAGCTTCGCCGGTTGAAGCCATTGGTATGGCAAAATAAAGACCGGAACGGGCTGTGGGATGTACATCCTGAGTAAAATAACGCCAATGATCCCCAGACATCGTAAAGAATTGGCAGAATATGAAACAAAAGGCTATAATGCGAACACAGCTAAGAACAAGACTGCGATTGGCTTTCATAGTCAAACCGAAATTTTCTCTTTGTCTTGCCTGCTAGTTTGTGGATTAAGCAGGCCGCCAGAATCAATTAACTTTTTAACCTCTTCCACCTTTTTATTAATTCGGTACCAGTCAATGGTAGGCTTCAGCCCTTCTTTTAGAGTAAATTGCGGTTTCCAGCCTAACAATTTCGCAGCCAATGAATTGTCTGCTATGCGATTTACTGGACCAATTGGCATATCAAGCTTCTTTGCTATTTGCGGCTTATAGTTGAAATGTTCGGTAATCATTTGCACAGCGTCAATCACCCTTAATCGTTCTGTGGTTCCGATATTGATTGCTGTACCGTCGTCAATTTTTTCGGCCGCCAATATCGTGCCATCAACAATATCTTGCACATAAGTCCAATTCCGTAGTTGTTCGCCATCGCCCCAGACTTCAAACGGATCTTGACGAATGAAAGCTTTGGCTATCATGGCCATGATTGAAAGATCCTCTTTTGCTCTGGGACCATAGACGATAAAATACCTGCACGAGGCGCCTTTGAGCCCGAACTCTTTGCAATAGGCTTTGAGCGTCAGCTCCCCCATCAGCTTAGCCCAACCATACATATTGTCAGCATTATAGGGCGGGCCAACCATTTCTTCCTTCAGATAAAGTTTTTCATTTACGTCCGTTTGAATTTGATTTGGGTAAACACAACCGGAAGAAGCAAACACCACCTTCTTAACCCTAGCCTTTGCCGCCTCACGGAAAACGACCCCATCTAATAATAGATTAGCAGCAGGTCCTGATTGGCACCTATCAACATAAGCACGCCCCCCATGATCAGCGGCTAAATGAAAGACTATATCAATGTCTTTCATTGCATCACGGCATACTGTCCCTTCTTTCAAATCTCCTTCTATAAATTGGAAGGATTGTTTATTAAGATGGGCTTTTATATTGGCTAACGAGCCACTGCTCAAATTATCAACAGCCCTAATATGAACACCACGACCAATTAAAGTATCGACCAAGGTCGAGGCAATACAAGACGCGCCACCGGTGACCAATACATTTTTACCAGTCCAAGCGAAACCCATTTTCTGCACTCCATGACAAGACTCATACTAACATATTCCTCGTTTTCTCAAATATAAAACTCAAACTGGCCTGCCAAAAGCCGTCGCCTACCCGTGAAGCCAGATTCCTGTTCTCAATGGCTCACAAGTCGATTGCACCGTTTGATTGTTCGCATTAGCAAAACGAATTAGAGCATTTAGCGAAGCATATTAAGGCTAAGGAAGTAAATTGTCTTTTGCTAAGCTATCTTTAATCCCATCGATCAGATAATAATCTTGTTCGGTATATTTATCCATCAATACACATCTGGAACTGGGGTTGCATCTAGCATATTGCCAATCAACATATTCTTTATGTTTGGCCTGCCAAAGTTTGGATTCCTCTAGGGCTGGGGCTATGCTGCCCTGTTTACCACACTGTTTCACAAACTGTGCATATTTATCTATTATGTCCCGCGGGGCTGCATGGTCAAACGCATGCGGTAGGGAGTTTCGAAAAAAAATTTCTGCCGAGCATTTATTGCCCAGCGCCATCGAACAAAGTGCCAGACGATAGTTTATTAATCGGGCAATCATCTCGGTGGAGTCAGGTGCGCCTATGGACAAGGCTTTAAGATAATACTGAAATGCAGCCGGCAAATTATTCCGTTTAAATTCCAGATCCCCTGATTTAATCAGCGGCAAAAGTTCCACAACATCTTTGCTGCAAAGAGATTTGCTCGCTGATTTTTGTATGCTCTTATAGTTCAATAGCGCTTTATCGTATTCTCCTAATCCGGCATAAGCAGAAGCCAATATGAATAAAATTGATCTATTAAGACTGTCATTTGCTCCATAAATTGCTTGGCAGATTTGTGTAGCCTTATCACAAGTAGCAATAGTCTTATTGAATTTCTTTGTTTTCAAATAAAATCTAGCCTGGTTCAGGAGTATAGACAACTGCAAAGGATCTTTTTCTTTGAAGGAGAGCATAGATAATTTGTCATAAACCTCTTCGGCTTGCTTAAAATGTCCCTCGGTTTGAAGATACCGAGCCTTTCTTAAAAGGCTATCTCCCGGATCTTCAGTAAGAGAGCAACTCTGTAATAAAATAATTACCAGAACCGGAAGATATAAATTAAAATAGGTATGTTTTGCAGAATGCATTTATTTATTTCTCAAGCAAAGGTTTATTTCGGTATCTTTTGAATTCTAGAAGCAGCGCGATCATTCCCGAGCTCAGTAAGAGCATCGAGATTAAGAAGTATCTCAGCTGATAACCTGTAATTGTGTTCTCGCTGGCTTTCATGGCCAGATTGTCCCAAAATAAAAAAGGAAGAGTAAAAACTATCAAAGAGATGATCAATCGGATAATAGATTGCCGCCCGGAATACTCTGACTCATTTGTTGTACTCCAGATGTATAGCCAGAAACAAGGAAAAATAAAAAGCAAGTAGTCATACCAGCAACCATGCACGTTGAATGTTACGAAAGCAATTGTAGTAATTGAAGCTATTAATTGCATCGATTGATTACTTATTTTATGCAGAGTAGGATAGATCTTTAACCATGCACCCAGAACGATTAAGCATATAAAAACAAATACTACTTGACCAATTTTTGCTGCACTAGAAATGAACCAGGGTAAGCATTCCAGCATGCCTGTGAATGTGAAGTAGTACCAAATGTCATCCAAATCTTTGATTGAATGAGTTATCTCGGCTACGTAAATAATCCTGATAAAATGCCATATATTGTCAAAGCCGACAGCGATTATCGCCAACAGAAGCTCAACACCGAGAGTTATAAGAAATCCGCGCAAAAAATCTTTTTTGCCCACGCAGAAGCCGGGGATTAAGATGATTAAACAATGCTGTAATTTGAGCAGTGAGGCTCCTGCGATAAGTCCAGACCAAAAATAGTTTTTTTTGATAAGCAGCCGAAAAGACAAAGCTAAGATCACAGCCTCGATAGGCGTAGTTTGTCCAAGAAAAAAATTCTCGCTTACAGGAAAACTAGTTATAAATATAAAAAGGCCGCATAAAAGCAGAGGGCGATCGGCTAATGAGTCATAAGCTATAACAATATAAGTGATGACAACACAAATTGCTAGAATAAAAAACCATAGTCTCCATGCAGTATATAAGTCGAAATATGCTAAGGGAGTTATTAAGGCAAAGAACATCGGAGGATACTGAAAACAATAAGTTCCTATAGGGCGCATCGGCGCGATTACACGCTCTATGGTTTGAGTTAGCAAAAAGGAATTGTAGACGTCCAAAGGCAAGTTTTTCTCAATTCTTTCTTTGTTAAGCAAGCCTCCTGAATAAAAGTGAAGAAAATCCACAATGTAGCAATCTCCTTCCGCCGACCCTACTCTGGCAAACCAGAAGCAATTCTGAGCACGGGGCTTCATATCTGTCTCAAAAAAATTGAACAAGTGGGAGATATGACAGAAGTAATGCGCGAGGATAATAACAATAAGACCTAGCCGCAGCCAGTTAAGAACCATAATGCGATTGAGTTTCATATCACAATAAAAATTTTTCTTTGTCGGCATCACAAGATTTCATGCTACATATTCCCTCATTGTATATAAAAATTTTGAATTTAACTCGCGCTGATGATTAACGTATAGCACCATACATCATATGAAAAGTCGGGCAAAAAGTATCGATGCTAGAAAAGCGGCTTCGTATTCGTATCACAATAAAATCTACTGCTACGGTTTTTGATAGAGAGTCGAAAAACTGGGGCCGGGCATCGAAGAGCTTGCCTGTTGGTGCAGCGGAGGCCGAAATATCGCGCGAGCCGTGCTAACTATGCTTATTTTCTAATCTTAATTATTTGATTATATTTTGTTTAGTCCGGGCATTTTCAATTATCAAAAACATGACTATAGGTGCTCTACGGCAAGCAATCGCTATTTTCACGAAAAATAGAATACTATTGCTATCCTCTGCCTTTTTGGCTAAAGTCAAATTATCCAGATGGAGATTCCCGTGAGAGATACACACAGCAATAACCCACAACTCAGAGTCACAGCGAAACTTTTGTTGTGGCACTGTGTGCTTCGCACTTTTCCGTCCGGATTTCAATTGACTGCAAAGGCTGTTGTGAATTAAGCCTTTGCTTTCGCAAACCCCTTGGACTAATGTTGCGCGGACAGGTTTTTCAGCGTTGATTGACCAAACGCGCGCTGTTGCTATACCTCAATGGTGTATGCCTTGAGGTTCGTTAAGTCAAGCCATGCGTTATGGCTGGCTTCCAGGTTCGCAACTTCTTGCACAGGAGGCAGCGTGAATCAATCGGACTCAATGTAAGCGTTTGCATTGAGGTGTTTTATCCGGCAAGGAACGAGTCTCTTTACTAGATTAGGAGAAGTATTCGTGAGTGAGAACAACGAACACGTCCGGTCCGCGGACGAGATGCAAGAATATCTGCAAAGGCACCAGGCAGAGATTGACGAAGGTCACAGATCGCGGATGGCAGCCTTTGCGGCGGGCGCGGAGCTTGCCAAGCAGCACAGCAAAGATAACCTGGTGCTCAGCCAGCAATTGGCTGATAGCAATTTGCGTCAGCTCCGGTTAACGCTGGAGTTACGGAATCACATTGATCAACTCAACGACATCTATACCAAGCTTGATAGGCTTTGCGAGGTGCCGCAAATGCCCACCGAGGTCAAGATGGTGATGGGCCACGAAGTCTTCCGGCTCAAGATGTGTATCGACTGCCTGAAACTGAGTATGGCAGACGCAGCACCTCAAAGCCCTCATCCCGCGACAAAGGAGGGAACGTGAACCAAGACTGGCTTAGCTGTGCGGGAAAGAATCGTTGAACGCTGTTCCTGAAAAGCTGTAAATCTCCAGGGCTCTTCTTGAGAGAAGGGACATCAGAGCCGCCCGGCAAGCGGTAATTGCCATGTGTGAAACAGACGAACTAACTTTGACAAGCATTCGATCGTCCGCGTTTAGGATACCGGTGCGTAGCCGGCATTTTTGACGCGGACACACTTTGCCATCTGACGATTGAGAGGGGGAGGGTCGATGATCAGGATTTCCGGTAAGCGCATGACACGAGCGGAGCTCGTGAAAGTGTTTTACAGATTTCGTCAGCACGGATATATTCCGGAGGTGACACGTGATGATGGAAAAAAATTCACTGCGGTCCGGCTCAGGAAGGACGGGTCAGTGGTCGTAAAGACCAAGAGCGGGAAAATATTAATTGGGACAACAGGAGATCATTTAGTTATGGAAGTTTCCGCCGATGATAAGGTACTCGCAAAGGGAGAGATTATACTTCTCCCAATAGTGCGAATGCCGAACCAGGACCATGCCTGGGCAGCGCTGCCTTTCCACGATACCTGGGAAGCATTCAACAAGAAGCGGAAGCGAAGATAAACTCTTGTCGGTGCCTTCCACCACACGCTGAGTCCGAGGGGTTTTCGATGCTCTGTCAACCTGCTGCGTCGTTCGTGGTGGGTTGATAGAGCGATTTTTGCAGAAGAAAGAGAGAGGCTATGACTACACGAGACATTCGAATCCTCAAATTCGCCACCTTCCTAACCATGCACGGTGGTCAACCGGAGGATTCTGCTGCGAAAAGGTTCTTAGTTCGGCTGGCAGCAGTAGACGATCCAGAGTTAGCTTTCGCGCTGGGGCCATTCATCTGGGCAGTCATTAAGTGTGATCCCGCTAACTTCGATAGCATTTTCCTCTGGCCTTATGGTCAGTGGCAGGAGCTCTTGCTGAAGTGGGCCAAAATCGTCTCGTCCTCCGGCTCAGCGCGATCGCCGGAAGCAGAACAGTTTCTGGCAGAGAATGCAACAGACCAAACATTCGGCAAAATGTCCAGGTTGATCCAAGCGCTGATGGACGCCTGTCCAAGACGTTCGGCAGGTGCTGCTTTCCCCGCTATTGATGCGGGATTCCAGAACCTGATCTGGAACTTTGCAAACCTAGCTATAGAGAAAGGAACTTCCTACCCTATCGTTTTGGAGACCCTGCACGTCTGGAATTGGGCAGGAGACGAAATTCCCGACAACCTCATCGAACGGGTCGCCGAATTGAACAGGCAGTGCCAAAGCATCCTTTCATTCGCTCAGGCACTTGAACCGAAGGTCTGACAGGCCGGCGTGCCCGTTCACACACTTGGGGTTGAAGCCCCTTTCTCAAACAGCCGCTAGTGTTCCGGACGTACCATATCAACCCCACGGGGGCGGTCAAAAGTTTCGATCGTTCCCACAAATTCGTTCAGGTTTTTCAAACCACACTTTTACAGAGGGGTCCGTCAGTAAAGCTGGCGGCAACAAAGCGATGGACACAACGAACAAACTCGATCTTCCCAACTACGACCTGCCGGAGGGACGTTACCATGGAAAGCTGGCAACGTTTGTTCTGGGGGCAAAACCGAACAGGGCCGAGTTCTGGATTTACGCAGAGGGATCGCATCCCCCTTACATGATCATCCGGGCAGGCACCCGGGAATTCCGGGGAAAAGATCCAGAGATGCCCTTGCAGGCGGTTGCGTGTTTGGGCACCACGGCAGATCTTGCAAGATCCAGGGGGGGTATTTTACGTTCGGTCCTTGGCCAGAGGGCACTCTTGAACCGATTGCTCGGGCAGCAATCGAGTTGTCATCGAAGCCGGCAGCCAATTGGCCGCAGGGTGGGACAAATGATGAGTCTTCGCAGCAGACAGCCAAACAAAAGGTGAGCAGCATCTGGTCCGGAGTAGAGACAGATGTTGAGTCTTTACAGCAGACAGCCAAAAGCGGTGTTTTTAGCGACGAGCTTTTGAATAAGGTCGTCGAGTTATTCCATTCTTAGAACAGGAGCGTCGAGGCGGATCAATCGATCCGCCCCGGCACAGCCTTGTTGGTCGTTGTTGTTATGATAATAAAGTCGGGGGCTGATTAATGAGGTATTATATTTCATTGCTTTTTTGTTTGCCGGTAGACGCAGCAAGTGGGTGTGAAACTAAGTTTAAGCGTCCCGATAGAGAAAAAAATAGATAATAAATAAATCGCGCAGGCAGCGTAACGAATCAACAATAGGACGCACAGTCGAGCCCGGCTTGTCTTCCCAGTCAACGTAAACCTTTTCAATAACGTAATTTTTGCGTCTGGCAATAAGCAGGATCTCAAGATCAAATAAAAATCTGTTTGTATGTATTCTGGCGAAAAGATCTTGGGCCACCAGTTTTGAAAAGGCTTTGTAACCAGCCTGAGAATCTCGAATACCCGGTAATAAAAAATTACCTACAACAAAACGAGAACAACTAGCCAGTATGCGGCGTCCTAGTCCTGAATAGGATACAGTCTTTTTTCTCTGCGCTATAACAACATCCGCCCCAGCAATTAGTTTGGGCAGAAATTCGTCTATAGTATTCGGCGAAAAAGAAAGATCCGCATCAGTAAAAATAATAAAATTGCCTTTCGATTCCTTGACACCACTTTTGATTGCATAGCCTTTGCCATTATTTTTTTGCAGCTCTATAATTTTCAATGTGCATTTGTTAGAAACGAAAGCCTCACTGGCTGCCCTGGCCGTATTATCAGTACATCCATCGCAGACAACGATTATTTCAGTTCCCGGATAGTGGCTCTCTAAATAAATAACTAGAGACTTAATAGTGTCTGCTATTCGCCTTTCTTCTTGATAGGCAGGAATAATTATAGATATTTCTGGATACTGCATTTGAATTTTCAGATACAAAGCAAAGCGCTAACCTTAGCGATTCTCCAGCACAATGACCCTATTATATATTATTCATCAATATCAAGATACAGGCAATATAACGTTAGCGGAGGGGTAATATACAATAGTAACTCTTTACAGCAGCCCGATGAGAAAGAAGATCGCTTGAATTCGTTAACACCAGTTTTTCAGTCGGTATCAATTATTTTGCCAGTAATGGATGAAACGATATCTTTGACTAAAACAGTGGAAATAATTTTGCAAGAATCTATCGCCGATATAGAAGAACTAATAATTGTAGTTTGCGATCGCACGAGTGATGGAAGCATGGCTGCGATCGCATCATTAAAAGAACGCCTCGGCGAACTGCTCGTTCTTCACCATCAAAAGCTCCCATTCGTAGGCGGGGCAATTAGAGAGGGCTTCGATCTAGCAAGAGGCAGCCATGTAATTATGATGGCTAGCGATCTAGAAACAGACCCGGTTGCGGTGGCAAACCTAATTGGCGAATCTAAGCGTCATCCAAGCGCTATTATCGCCACTTCTCGCTGGCTAAAGGGTGGTAATTTTACCGGTTACGGTAGAGTTAAACTGATAGCAAACTGGTTATTTCAGCGCTTTTTCTCTATCCTCTACCACACTCGCTTAACCGATATGACTTTTGCCTATCGCTTATTTCCAACAAGAGTTTTGCGCTCTATAAAATGGGAAGAATTGAAACACCCCTTGTTTTTCGAGACAGTGATCAAGCCCATTCGCTTGGGAGTGGAAATTATCGAAATACCCACCACCTGGAAGGCTCGCACTGAGGGACAATCACATAACAGTTTTCTCCGGAATTTAGCGTATTTCAAGATCGGCTTTCGGGTCCGTTTTGCGCCTCTTAGCTCAATGCTGATCAACCAATCTGATGGCAATGCCGTTTCATTTAAGCACACCGATAAATCAAAGTAATTGGTAAATTACACAAGGGCAAGCATGAAGAAAGTCATCGTCACAACGAGCATTAATCCGCCAACCGAAGCAATACAAAAATTTGATTCAATGCCAGATTGGACCTTAATAGTTATTGGTGATCTCAAAACACCAAAGGATTACAAGTTAAAGAATGGAACTTATTTCGGACCGGAGCAGCAGGAAAAATATGATAAAGAACTATCTGATGCTATAGGCTGGAATTGTATTCAGCGACGTAACTTTGGTTTCTTGATCGCACATGACATGGGTGCCGAAATAGTGGCTACGGTGGATGATGATAATATCCCACTGCCAGGCTGGGGACAGGATCTTTTGATTGGTAGGGAAGTCGAAGTCAATTTCTACGAAACTGAGCTAGTCGCCTTTGATCCAGTTGGTGCCACTACATATAGTGCATTGTGGCATCGTGGTTACCCATTACAGCTTATTTCGCAGCGTAATTACGAGCACAAGACTCGCAAAGCTATAACTGTTGATATTCAAGCTGACTTTTGGAATGGCGATCCGGACATAGATGCCATCTGTCGAATGGAGCATGCGCCTATGTGTAATTTCGATCCTGCTATTTTCCCCTTAGCGTCTAATAAGACAGCACCATTTAATTCCCAGAATACATTTCTTATAAGTAAAATTTTAAAAGACTATTTCTTAATGCCTTTTATTGGGCGTATGGATGACATTTGGGCATCGTATTATGTGCAGGCTAAAGACTATAAAGTTGCCTTTGCTAAGGCCTCGGTTTACCAGCGACGCAACCCTCACGATCCGATTGTGGACATGCGGAAAGAATATATAGGCTACGAAAATAATTTGAAATTGATACAGGATCTGGCGCGCGATCCACATCTTATTAAAGGTTATCTACCCCAACGTGCTCTGCAAGCATGGGAACTATATAACAAGCATTTTAAATAAAGCCACAAGCATGCCTAATCGTGAGGACGTCCTTGTTTCTTTTGCTGATTAATCATTTCGGTAAGAGAATCGATAATGACTTGATCTGTTCTGTGTTGCCAGTCCAGAGCTGTTAGCAAATCGGCACGCGACATAATTCCTTTGGAAAGAATCAACTCGCCTAGAGGCATACCGGATTTTTCTTGTTGAACAATAAGATCTTCCAATTGAACCAAAGTCAATTTGCCTTGTTTAAGTAAAATCTCACCCAATTTCTCTGGGCGAGTTATTACATCCCATTTCTCTTCATCAGTAAGAGGTGTATGTTTTGCTTCTGGGTCCATAATCAAATAATACCTTTAATTGTCATTTTATACGACGAAAGTACGAAATTAGCTATTAATTAGCAAATTTAGCTTGGCGTTGAGAGCCTTTTAATTCTCTCCAGAAGACAAGCAGACAGCTGGCGTTAAATATGGATGAATAAGTGCCAGAAACAATCCCTATAAGCATTGCTAAAACAAAGTCGCGAGTTGTGACGCCGCCCAATAGGAAAAGAGCTGCCAAAGTAATTAAAACTGTCAAAGAAGTATAAATAGAACGAGCCAGCGTCTGATTGACACTCTCATTGGCGATGTGGGCAAAAGTTAATTTCTGCGGAGTATCTGAACCCAAAACACTTCTCTTGCTACCAACATATTTTGAGTTTTCGCGAATGCGATCAAAAACAACAATCGTATCATGCACTGAAAAGCCAATTACGGTCAATATTGCACTTATAAACAAACTATCGACTTCGGTGCCAGCAAAAAGTCCTAGGAGAGCAAATATGCCGCATAAAGCCAATGCGTCGTGGAATAAGGCAACAATAGCGCAAATCGCATAATCAACTTTAAAGCGATAAGAAATATAGACCACCATAGCAAGAAAAGTAATCAATAAAGAGAAAATGCCACTGGCAAGCAATTCAGGACCTATAGTTGCGCTAACCTTGTCAACCGAAAGCATTTTAAATGAACCAAGCCTATTTCTTAAAGTCTCGTCTAGCTTTTCTTTCTCGGCTTCAGTTTCTATTGATCTGGTGCGCATAATAACCACCGGATTGCCGGCAATTTGCGCTAATTGAACTTGTGAACCAGCAAAATCATTATTATTTAAAATTTCTCGCACTGATTCTAAATCCACGGGCTTTTCAAATTGATATTGCAGAATAGAACCGCCAGTAAAATCTATACCTGGTTTAAGCGGTGCATGATATTTTACGCAGCACATCAGAATCCCTATTAATCCAGGTATTAGTATGGCTAGTGACAAACCAAACCATAGCCAGCGATACTTAACAAGATCAATTTTAATAAAATTCATTTCGCTCCCCCAACCTTGTTTCTTTGTCCGAAAAGGCCATCATATTTGGGTACCAAATGCAGTAAGGTGCGCGTTGCAGTAATTGCGGTAAACATTGAAACAACGACACCTATTGCTAGAGTAAAGGCAAAGCCTCTTACTATTGCTGTGCCAAGTGAATAAAGTACAGTACAAGCTATAAGACTATTGATATTGCTATCAAGAATGGATGTAAACGCCCGACTGAAGCCGTTTTCAATTGCCATATAAAGTGATTTGCCGGCTTTCAATTCTTCTTTAGTCCGTTCGAATATCAAAATATTTGCATCTACCGCCATACCCACTGAGAGAATAAAACCAGCGATACCGGCCAGGGTGAGTGTGACGGGTATTGTTTTAAATATCGCTAAAGTGAAAAGAGTATAAAGAATAAGGGCGCAATCGGCTACCAGACCGGGGAGTCCGTAGACCAAAATCATAAAAAGCATAACCATAGTTATGCCTACAATACCAGCGATGAGACTTTTTTCGATAGAATCTTGCCCTAAAGTAGCACCTACAGATCGTTCTTCGATAATTTTAATTGGCACTGGTAACGCACCAGCATTTAGTTTTGAGGCTAAATCGACAGCTTGGTCACGGCTGAAGCTACCGGTAATTTCTCCTGTTCCGCCTAATATTGGTTCTTTGACAGTAACGCCATGATATTTGTCGACTGGCACAGGCGTGCCATCTGGTTGTCTGTCAGTGGGCTGTCCGTCTAGAAATATGCCAATCTGTCTGTTTACCAATCTCTGCGTGAGTGCAGCAAATTTGCTGGCCCCTTCTGGTTTGAACTCGAAACTTACCCTCCAGATTCCACCGGCTACAGTAGGATTAGCTTGAGCATGTTTAAACTCTGCCCCAGTCAATCCAGTATCTTTCCAGTATGTTCGACCCTCATCAGCAAAGGCCAATTCTTTGAATTCTAAAAGAGCCGTAGTGCCTATTCTATCTTTGGCTTGCTGAGGATCTTTTATACCAGGTAATTCAACAATTAACCGATCTTTACCGGTTAATTGCACTAAAGTTTCGGATACCCCTAAGCTATTGATTCTATTATCAATTACTACCAGGACATTTTTCATTATGTCTGAATTTATGATAGGCACCAGAGGTGGTGCAGGCAAAGCTTGCAATAATAATTGACTACCACCGCGTAAATCCAAGCCCAATTTTAAGTTGGTATACAATACCCATCTTTTATTTTGCCAGATAATTTGCAAGCTATTAGCTGACTGAGCGCGTTCCAGCATCTGTTTGCGAATCTCATCTTTTTCGTAACGATCCATCTTGGATACATTGGGAAGCTTTTCGATTCTCTTAGATATTTCTTGTTTCAATATAAATACTGGCAAGTTTCCAAGCTCTCGCCATTCTTTGATGTCTTTTTGTTTATCCAATTGAAAAAGTGTAAAGGACGACCAGACAAATACTATAATTACAATAATTGCCTTCCAGTCACTAAAAACCTTCTTCCAGCTAAAGTTTTGCAAGCCACTCTTTTGGGGAGGTTTTTTTGCTGATTTTGTGTGTTGCATTGATACCTTGATTATGGTTTGGAGCCAGTCTTCCACTCGGCTAACGTGTATGCCAGCTTCGGAGACTAACCTAGCGCTCTGCTGAATTTCGTTACTATATTATAAACTGAACTATGAAGCTTTATTTTATTTCAATTTTATAGAGCATGAACCTTATTGCCACCTTTATTAGCTGCTTCACTTTGGGCGTTAAGGCAACTATTGAGCAGACTATCGGCATCCAGCCCATGTTTAGGAAATGAGCTTATACCAATACTACAGGTTATATCGAGGCTAAATGCATTTAGTTTTACCGGTTTTTTTAACAGTGTTTGACGAATTCTTTCGGCTACAATATTGCCCCCAGCTTGATTTGTTTCGGGCAAAATCATCGCAAATTGCTCCGTTTGCAGTCGGGCAGCGAAATCAACTTCTCTTAAAGTTTCTTGCAACAATTTGCCCATATGCTTTAAAGCCAATCCGCAGCCCAAAGGTCCATAAGCATTCTTCAATTCCTGATAATTATCGATGCCCAAAATCCCTAACGTTAGTGGTCTTTTATATCGATCAGCTCTTGCCACTTCGTATTTCAACTCTTGCAAAAATACATGGATATTGTACAAGCCGGTTAGCGGATCAAAGAAAGCCAGCTTTTCCCACTCCAACTCACTGATTTTTGGGCTAGCTGTTTCATATTGGCTAAAACGGTCGGTAGGATCTAGTGCCTTAACCCTAGCGAGAGCTTGCTCGTTTACGATCGACAAGTTACTTACGCCTGTCAACCTTTCCTCAGCAGCCATCTGGCAATAAATGCAATTGACTCCTTTGCAGTTATGATCCTTATAGTCGTTAATGTCCGGCATGGCATGGGTCTCCTAAATCCCCTTTTGCCCCTGGAAGCCAAAAATCAAACTACATTATAGCGTCCTTACAGCTACAAATCCTTATCCTTTAGAAACCATGCCTTATTCATTAGAGTAAACGGTTTTGCCATTGATTAATAAATTCTCTAGCCGACAGGCACCCCGAATGAGTAATGCATAAGGGTCATCTTCACCGGCATAGCCAAGCCCTTTCTCGCCTAAAGGCAATGTAAATATGCCTATGTCCGCTAGCTTACCAGCCTGTAGAGATCCCAGTTTATGCCCCAATCCAAGGCAGTGAGCAGCTTTTATTGTAATTAATTCAAGCACTTCTTTCGCGCCTAATTCAAAGTTGGCTCCGTAAGACCGATGTATACTAATGGCGAAAGCAGCTTCAGTCAGCAAGTTCAAATTATTACTAGATGCCGCACTGTCTGTGCCTAAACCAACCCTCATATTATTAGCCAGTAGTTTTTTTAATGGAGCGCGACCACATTTAAGGATAGTATTGCTGTTAGGACAGTGGGCAATCGAAACACCGCTTGTCTTCAGCAAATTAATGTCGAACTCATCAATTTGAACACAATGCGCAGCCAATAAATTATCAGTCAGTAGCCCGTGCTTATGCAGATGCTCGACTGGTGACTGATTTAAACTTTTCCAAGCCGTGTTTGTCTCATAAAGCTGAGCAAAATTTGCTGTTCTTTTACCAAAACCATAAATTAGAAATTCCCTTAAATCCTTATCTTCCGATTTGAACCAGTTGAGTTCTTCTCTTGATTCGGATAGATGCGTCAAAAGAGGAAGATTGTTATCTTTGGACCATATTTTGGCTTTTTGCCATAATGCCGGACACACCGTATATGGTGCATGCGGAGAAACAGTGATGGCCATGCGCTCCTCTTGCAAAGCCGTCTTCACGACTGAGTTTGACAATATACTATTACGACGTTCTAACCATTGCTGCCATTGGTCTTCAACCGTCGATTCATCAATGCCGAATGTTTCTAGTCCAATAATTGCTCTCAGTCCTAAGTCAGCCAAAGGTATAACAGAAGCACCATTATAAGAAAAATCCACGACTAATGTTGTGCCTGCCAAAATGCTCTCTTTTGCGCCGCTTCTTGCAGAATTCATGCGGTCTGCGATTGACCAGTTAGCTGTTGCCTCCATGAGTTTGGCTAACCACTCTAAAAAAGCCGATTCTTGAGCTAATCCTCTCAAATTTGTATGCTCGAGGTGAGTATGTAAATTTATAAATCCCGGCAAGATTATCGCTTCGCCGTAGTCATGAAGAGCATATTCCCTACCGGCAATAAATTGGGTTAATTCATTCGCAGGTACAACGTTTTCGATTTTCTTTCCAGAAACCAAAATACAAGCTTGCTTCATAGGTTCACTGGACATTGGCAAAATCCATTTTGCCTTAAGCACTGTGAGCAGCGAATCATTATCTTTTACGGACATAGCGCTCTTTAGCACCCTGTTTTTGCCCGCTTTACTCAAAGGACTTATTTTCCATTTTCAGCCTAACCCAAAGAGGGCAATTCGGTGTTTTTATCGTTAGAACGAACCAATTCTAAATTGTGCATGTAAATTGTATTAGCCGGATCCAATTCGCTAGCTTGTTCGAATTCTTTTTCTGATTGTTCTTTATAGTTCTGATGGAAATAAATAACACCTAAATTATTATGTACAGCCGCATTGTCTGGCGCAAGTTTTAGGCAGATATTAAGCTCTTGCAGTGCCTCCTTAAAGCGACTCTCTTTAGTAAGCAAATTGGCCAAATCATAATGGGCTTCGCTTGAAGTAAAAGACAAATCAATAGCTTTTCTATATTCTATTTCAGCTGCTTTATTTTGTCCTAAGTCGCTAAGAAGACTGGCATAGCTGATTTGTGCTTGTAAGTAATGAGGCTTTTCGTTAAGAAGATGTTTGTATTTGAGAGTTGCTTCTTGTTTTCTTCCTTGTCGTTCATAGATTAGGGCACCCAGATATTTCGCTTCATAATATTTTGGATTTTGTGTCAAAGCGGTATTCACTTCTTTTAAAGCTTCGTTATACTTTTTTTCTAAGGTTAAATGACGAGCTTTTTCATAATGCAAATCCGGGTCAATAGAGTGCACATATTCTTTAGTTGTATCATCACTTGACATTAACTCAGATGCTGTTCTTCTTTTGCTTTTTTTAGTTTTAGTAGTAATAAGACCTCTTTCCGGTTCGCTAGCTTTAGTATTTTTATCAGGCAGCGCCAATTGCTTGACTTCTTTTTCTGGACTGATTGTTTTTTCGCGAGTGACTTCTGTTTCGCTAGCTTTAGGAGCTTGGTCGGGTAGCGTAAATTGCTCAACTTCTTTGTTGGGAGCAACTATTTTTTCACTGGAGACTTTTGTGCCATCTGCAGAACTGCTTTCAGTATCATCGCAATAAGCCGGTAGGCAAAAAGATAGCGTTACTGCTAATAGGATGAGATTATGGGTCTTGCTAATCGATGTGTTGTCTATCATAACTATTTGCTTCTCTTTGTGATTTAAAGGCTCTAACGCTATATAATAATCTTTAGACACCCTATTTGGGTAAGAGATTTATAGCAGATGTTTCGAATCAAAACCCCATTTGATGGTTAGGTTTATCTTCGATTTAAGAAAATTATTTAGTGAGGCAGCGATTATTTTGGCATGAGACTAAATCAAAAGCATGATTTCCCGGGTAAACTGGTAGTTGTCGAGGGAGTGGATGGTTCTGGTAAATCTACACAGCTAAATTTGCTTCGCAATTGGCTGGAAGCAAAAGGTAAAAGTGTTATTTTTACTGAATGGAATTCATCTAAATTAATTTCTAAAACAATTAAACAAGCTAAGCGTTCGAATAGTTTGATTCCAGTCACGTTTAGTATTTTGCATGCTACAGATTTTGCAGACAGGCTCGAAAATATTATTGTGCCTGCACTTAAAGCGGGTCTTATTGTTTTGGCCGATCGATATTGCTATACGGCCTTTGCTCGTGATGTTGCCCGCGGTGTTGATAAAGAGTGGGTAAGAAATTTATATGGTTTTTCTATTCGTCCTGACGGTACCTTTTATTTTCAGGTGCCAGTGGAAGTATCTCTTGGTCGTATAAACAACGACCGAGTGCCGGGCTATTACGAAGCAGGAATGGATACAGGACTTTCAAGAGATCCACGCGAGTCCTATAAATTATTTCAGTCAATCATTATCAATGAATATGACAAGATGGTAGACGAATTTGATTTTTACATTATGCCCGCAACTCATCCTATTCATGAGCAACAACTTTTATTCAGAGAGAAAATTTCTCAACTTTTAACCAATTAATTCCTCGTTAACTTAGATGGTTTCAGACTTTATGCAATTTAATCAATCAGAAATAGAACAAAAATCTAAACAGAAACATTCGTATCCCGGCAAGCTCATTGTTTTGGAAGGAACTGATGGCGTAGGCAGAAGCACGCATTGTGAATTATTGCAAAATTGGTTGGCTATTGAGGGATATGGAGCCCTTACAACAGTATGGAAATCCTCAGAGCTTATTTGCACAGTCATCGACAAAGCAAAATCAAAAAATGCCTTGAACACCATTACTTTCTCTTTGCTTTATGCAACAGATCTGGCAGACAGGCTACATAACGTTATTATTCCGGCACTCAAAGCGGGACAAATAGTAATTGCCGATCGCTATATTTACACAGCCTTTGCTCGAGATGTGGTGCGGGGGGCCGACCCCACATGGGTAAAGAAGCTTTATGGTTTCGCTATCGAACCCGATTTGGTTTTTTATCTAAAAATGCCTCTCGACTCTTTGTTGAGACGCATCATAACCACCCGTGGTGGCTTAGATTTTTATGAATCGGGCCGCGATATCGGCATGTCGACAGACCTTTATCAGTCTTTTAAGCTCTATCAATCTCAAATAGCTTTTGAATATGAGCGTATGGCTGATGAATATCAATTTAAAGTAATATCTGCCGATGACCCAATTGAAGCAGTGCAGAAAACATTAAGAAGCTCAGTACGTAAGCTTTTGGTTCAAACTTCTGCTGAGCCAGCTTCTCCTTCTTTAGAATCTAAAATCAAAGTGACTGGTCCGTAATTTGTCAAACTAACGCTCATCGACGCCCCAAATTGTCCAGTCTCAACGGACAGACCGTGTTTTCTTAATTCTTTAACAAAATTCAAGTACAATTCTTCGGCTTGTTTAGGCGGAGCTGCTTTTGTAAAGCTTGGTCTTCGACCTTTTTGCCAATCGGACAAAAGAGTAAATTGAGAAACTACAAGAATAGATCCTTCTACTTCGAGAACGGACTTATTCATCCCGTGATCGTGGTCTTCAAAGATGCGTAAATGAGTAATTTTTTTTGCTAAAAAATTACTATCCTCCTCGCTGTCGCCAAGAGCAACCCCTAGGAAAATTAGCAAACCGTGTGTTTTGCCTGTATTTTGGTTCAGAGTTTCGCCCACTAACTCGCCGGCAACTGTTACCGTAGCAGAAAGTACCCTCTGCACCACCGCTTTCATATTTTAGAGACCCCGATATTCATGAAATTGTTAACTAGTAGTATTTTTTCACAGCACCGAGCCGAATTTATGCTAGGATGCAATGTGGTTATATCATGCTTTAGAAGTTGCGCGTAAACACACTTTCTCAAACTAAGATACTATTCTTTGAAGGAAGTCTTTAATTATTTGCCGCGGGGTGGAGCAGTCCGGTAGCTCGTTGGGCTCATAACCCAAAGGTCGCAAGTTCAAATCTTGCCCCCGCAACCACTAAAACACTGATGAATCGGCAATCTCGAAAGAATTGCCGATTTTTTTATTAGAGAAGAAAATCCGAGCTGCCTAACCGTTTGCCTAACCCTAAGTTATTATCGTAGAATAACTAACTGTCATGATGCCAAGCCCTCTTCATTGCTATTGAAAGCCTCGAATATCGCTTGGGAACATATACATTTCGTCCCTGTTGTCACCGGTAACCTTAGACTAACTTTAGGCAACCAAACATTTTTTGCAGCTTTGGTGTTCGAGGCTTGCGGTTTTTATTGGCGAAATAATTCTGGTACCGGTAATTGCCTTTAACAGTTGTCACCACTGATCGCGCAGACAAAAAGACAGTTTGCGAATAAATTGTTTCAGTGCCGGTTGCAAGAAAAAAGGAAAATACATAAAAGTCGGTATTTAGTAGTAACAGATAGAAAAGCAACAAGAGCAATGGTAAACCCCCAACCGGGTAGGGCGGGGGGTTTTACCGGCAGTCTTCTATCTAGATGGGCGCTCAGTCACCCGTAGTGATAGTGCGGCTGCCACCTGTTGAATGGTCAGGCGACAGAAACTAATCGGCTGACGTGGACCGAAACAATCTAGCAGTGCTAGATATGCTTCTTTCAAGCAATATGTCTTCAGTCTCTCGAGAACTCGGCGTTGACACCTGGACACAACCTCTATTGTCACATCCAGGCGCTGTGCAACTCGTTTACGCTGTTGCCTGAGTTCGTCCCAACCAACAACCCGGAAATAACCATCGAGCAGTTCCTGGTCTCTAACGCTGAGACATGGCAGCATTTTCTCAAGCGCCGGTATCAACTGCTGTTCTCGAACCCACCTCTCAAGTTTACGAAGTCCTCGCTGCTCAAGTTGTCCAACCCGAGACTTACTGCGGCCAATCTGCTCTGCCACTGCTTTTTGAGTTTGGTCAAGCGAGCTGCCGCGCAAGCCATAACGACCAATAATCACTTGCTGCTTCTTGCCGTCAAGACAACGGAGCATGTTCTCAATCAACTGGGCTTGCTCTTCCTGGTGTGCTGCAGACTCCCGTTCTGACAGTCGTGTGTCCGCTAAATTGCGAACAAGCCATTTGTTGAACGGTACTGTTTGGCAGTCTTTCGTTGCCAGATCCTGGCAATCCGGGCAACTTCCGCCGCGACGAAGATTGTGGTAGCAATCTTGCCACCTATAATGGCAGAGCATGCACTCCCACCACGTCAGCTCGCCGCCATTCGGAACCTCTGGTCCCAACCACTCCAACTGACCATTTGACGCCAGTGCATGGTATTGTTCTGACGTAAGACTTTTTCCTGCCACAGGCTGCCTCCTAACCGTAGATACCGAGAGAAGATAAGCAGCAGCAGCTCAACGAGAGCAGTTCCTGCTGAGGGTTGCACCGTCCATAGTGCTAAAGACTAGGGTCTACTGATTTTGCTTGGTCAATACAAACGAGGTGGGTAATTTGCAGTAGCAGCCGATTAGCCGAAGCGGCCGCCCGCGGTTTAACGCTTATGGTAAAGAGCCCCCCTGGTCTCAATATAGCGCTCACGCGCTCGAATGACCATAGGATTCATGCGAAATCACCCCTCGTCCAAGTTTGATGCCGTGCCTTAGTTTTCCTTAACAAGACACGGCAGCAGGTTGGAAAAGCAAATCCAATTGCTTCTGCTTAACGCCAGGAGTTGGACTGGTGTCAACTGAGGACGCCCTTGAGTCGTTCACGCTCGACCACCGCGCGTTGAATGCAACTCACCATGCTGAGCATCTGTTGACCAGCCGGACTCAGCTTGAGAAAGAGAGTTAGATCAACATGCGGTCCACTGCTCTTTCCCTGTTTGCCAGAGAACAACTGCTCTACCAGTTTGGTGTTAGGCTCAACGATACTCAGTAAGAGCCTGCTCGCAGTTTCGAAGTCGCTATACTTAGCGCTTCGCATAAAGCGAAGGAGGATGACGAACGCATCGGCAAAGCGTTTGTCCAGTTCCCGGGCTGCTCTGAAAATGCGCAAGCAATCCCCGAGAAGTCCGGGAAACTTCCTAATTCCTTCTTCGAGCCACCGGGCAGTGGGATGTGGATCTTGACGCAGTTGCGTGAGCAGCTTCATCCCGTCAGATAGAAGCTGTTCAAACACAGCCGTGCTCAATGTCCACACGCTGGGACCTTCCTGCAAGGCCTGCTCGAACTGAGAAGCGGCTCCGGTCTTGGCAGTTCCGCTGCTGAAGATCTCAATTTGAGTATGCCACTGTTCGAAAATCGTTGTCACAACAACGAGCCAGCTCTCCAGTGTGCGGAGAAATGCTCGCTTGTCACGTACAAGCCGTTGTTTCATGGTAAGTCCCCTTCTGCCTAAAAGGCAGGAGTTTGTGCAACTTTGTCAAAAACGATAAGGCAACACCACCCTTATCCACGGAACGACCGCGGATTTTATATTTTGATAAAGGGGGTTAGGCTGTCTGTGGCTAAGTATCCGAGGGTGTAAAAGTCCATATTGCGATCGTAACCTAACAAATTGGCACGAGCAAAATCAAGTTTCCAATTAGCACTATGATATTGATCGAAACTATCGCATTGCGGGAGTAAGAGGCGTTTGTTCAAACAAGTTCTTGAAAAGTGATAAACATTTCCGTTTAAATGATAATCACTTTTCAATGAAATCGGCTGACTTAGTCGTTCTGCCACCATCCTAAATTTATTACCGCCAATATTAAATATTACATACGGAGTTGGCAATGTTTAATATTCAATTTTTTTCGGATTGTGTAGAGATACCCAGCCAAAGCATATGCCGAATTGTCAATAAGCCTATATAATTTGCCAATGCCTCGGTTTATCGCTTTTGGCAAATACTCAATCACTAATTCGTGGAGAATTGATGAACATTAATACAGGCGACACAGCATGGGTTTTAGTCTCATCTTCACTGGTCATGCTCATGACCCCTGCTATTGGCTTGTTTTATGGTGGCATGGTGCAGCAGAAAAATTTACTCTCCACCATTATGCTCAGTTTTGTTACTCTTCTGGTGATCACCATTCAATGGGTTGTATTTGGCTATTCTCTTGCTTTTGGACCTGATATAGGGCATCTAACCGGTAATTTAGACTGGGCTTGCCTAGGCATGAAATCAGCCATGACAGCTATTTCTACTTATGCCCCAACTATTCCACAAATGGCTTATATGCTTTTTCAAATGAAATTTGCTGTCATCACACCGGCTTTGATTACAGGCGCTTTTGCCGAGCGGGTTAAATTTCCTGCTTTTATTCTTTTTACTCTTCTTTGGACGACTCTTGTTTATGATCCGGTTGCTCACTGGGTTTGGGGAGCGGGTGGTTGGTTAAAATCGCTGGGCGCTCTCGACTTTGCTGGTGGTACTGTTGTGCATATAACTGCTGGAGTAGCTGCTCTGGCTATGTGCATTGCATTGCACCGTAAAAAGCGTCTGATTGATGGACGATTTACTCCTTTTAGTGTGCCGCTGACTTTGTTTGGAGCAGTGCTGCTATGGTTTGGTTGGTTTGGCTTTAACGGTGGCAGTGCTCTGGCGGCAAACAATGTAGCCGTGCAGGCTTTAGTAACAACGAACGTAGCAGCCGCTGCTGCTGCTTTAACATGGATGATCTTAAGTCTATACAAGGGACGTCCCAGTGCGGCAGGCACCGCTACAGGAGCAGTAGTAGGATTAGTGGCAATAACGCCTGCCTGCGGTTATGTCGATATCTTTTCTTCTATTATTATTGGTGCTGTCGGCGCAGCTGTATCTTTCTTCTCTATCAAATTAGCGCAAGAACTTGGCATAGACGATTCACTTGATGTGTGTGCTTGCCATGGCATGGCGGGCACTTGGGGCGCGCTAGCGACAGGAATTTTTGCCAGTAAAGCAGTTAATGCTGCTGGCGCTGATGGCTTATTGCACGGCAATCCAGGACTCTTGTATGTGCAAATTATTGCTGTAGCGGTGGTCTGGATAGTCTCTTTTACAGTCACTTATCTTATCGCTAAATTTATAGACTTGACTATGGGCTTCACTGTTACCCACGAACAACAAAAAGCCGGACTAGATGTAGCTCATTATTGGGATGATGCGTTAGAGGGCGAAACAGTACATCTCGTTAATGTCTAATTAATAAACCACAGCTCACGGTAGAGACACGCTCAGCGATTGGACGGCTGCTTCGCAGTCCGGAAGGTAATAATAAATCCTCTAGACTTTGACTTTCTTTTTGTTGTCTGCACCAATAAATACAGCGTGTTTAGCGTTTAAACGCGTACGTGTACCTGCATATGCGTTTTTCCTAGGCGGTTGATGAGTTGGTGGCACTGCCACTTCTGAGGGAGGTTGCATTTTCAGGACAAAGGTTTTAATTGTTTGTCTTTCCGGTGCTTTCAACCAATCACTAATTATTGGCCAAAGTTTTTCATATTTTGGTTGAAAAAAGTCGAGATGCCCGATTTTTTTAAAACCATAGTTTTTAGGCACAACTTTTTTGTATTCGATCCTGGCACTTCTATAAAGATCTGACATGTCTTCAATACCTGTCTTTCCGGCAACAGGATCTTTGCCCGTACTCAAAACGAGAATTGGTGACTGAAAGTTTCTATAAAAATGCTTTTTAATATCTATACCAAATGAATTACGAATATGTCCGGGCTGAAGGCTCCAGCTTGTCCATTGCTTAGCCACCCCGGCAGGAATATCTAGTTCCCAGCCAAAGCATCTTAAAGGTACATACTTAAACAAGGATAGACAAAAGGGAATGTAAACGTTGAAAAATAAATTAGCACTAAACTGAGCTATACCGGCCATTTGCGGCACATAAAGTGTAGATTCACCCACCGAAACAGCACTGCTGATCAATGAATGATTGGGCATAAGACCCATTAAAATTCCAGCCCCGTTGTGTCCAACTACTTGCAGTGGAATATTCGGATGCCTTCTATCAAGATAAGAAAGAGCAGCAGCCATATCTAACTGTCCCCATTGATGTTTTTTTGCTCGACTATTTTTTATATGCATGCCAAAAAGGCTGTCGCCTGTACCGCGGTAATCAAAAGTGAGAACAGCAAAACCTTCTTTGTTTAGCCACTGCGCAAAATCCTTATAAGATTTTTGTCCAAATCCCGTGGCGGAACAAATTAACACCGCTGAGGAGCAATCGAAACACGGATAAAATATACCAGCCAATTTAGTATGATCCGTTGTCTCTATCTCAATGTTCAACGGCTCAGCTAAAGTGGGCGAAGAATTATCACGACTAGAAATTAACATAGACATCTTTGGCTACCTGGGAATTAATAAATGACTAAACAAGTCATTTATGGCTAAATACAAAAACTAGTAAATCAGTGGGCTATTACCGTTATAGCAAGTGACACTTAAAGACAGCGCTGGGGAAAACCTATAACATCTGTTAGGAAAGCCCAAGATTTGATGCAAAAAATGGAATTTACCGCCCTTTAAGAACATGCTACCATAAATATGTATGGTTAATTGTTCTGAAATTACCGCTGCTTCAATACTTGTGCCGCAAAAATCTGGCTCATTATCAGGCGCTTATGATTACACTCTGAATCCATATGCCGGTTGTGCTTTTAGCTGCTCTTATTGTTATGTGCCAAAATTCCCTAATGGCAAGCATCACTTTAGTGAATGGGGCAATTGGGTAGAGGCAAAAATAAATGCTCCTCAATTATTACAAAAGGAACGCACCAAAATATTTGGCAGCCGCATATTCTTTGGATCAGCCACCGATCCTTATCAATATCTGGAATTAAAATACCGGCTAAGCCGCCGCTGCCTGGAGCAATTATATAATTACAAGCCAAAGAAAATAACTCTGCACACGCGCAGCCATCTGGTATTGGAAGATATCGGTTTACTCAAATCATTTGGCGATACTCTTGGTGTAGGAATAAGTATTACTACCGATAGTGAAGATATTGCCCGCGAATTTGAGCCTCAAGCACCGAGCATTGCTAGAAGACTTGAATTGTTAGCCAATTTGTGCCAAGCAGGCATAAGAGTACACGTATCTATGGCACCACTTTTGCCTTGCCATCCGGAGAGGCTTGTAAATCTAGTTTCGCCCTACGCCCAAAAAAATCTGGCTTGGCGGTATGAATTATCTGGAAATAAATAATCGTCCAAATCTATTGCAAAAATATCACAACTTTTTTGTTAGCAACAATTATCAAGCCACTATTCTAAAGATTCAAAATCTATTTGCTAATGCAAAGTCAAGAAACAGAGGCTCCTAAAGGCGCATCCGGCGCGGATTTCAGTTTACCGAAATCTATTATTTCTGTATAACTTGTACATCCCATGGGTTTCTATATCTACGCCCTGATTGGGTTTCTATCTTACTTGCTATATGTTGAAGTTTTATAAGCACTTTGATTTTTTCTTCGATTGGAAGTTTAGCTAAGTCGTGTCTGTGGGACTGTTTCCGGCGAAAGAGTTCTTCTTTAGATACATTTGTATGATTTGTGTTCATATAGTCATTTTAGACCATTTATCAAGCAAGTTATGCCGTCTAAGAATGTCTTCCAGTTTGGACTTATCTGGCTGAGCTGATTCCAAAGCAAGCGCTATTCTAGCTTTGTCTTTTGCCCTACCGGTTTCTGCCATGATTGCTAATAGGTGCTCGTATTGGAAAACGCGAGTAGAAACATCTTCAAATGATTTTTTAACCGAATTATCTAATGCTTCTTGCACAAGATTAGTAGTGGGAGGGAGAAATTGGACTGGAATATTTTCTACGTTTATGTGTTCCCCTGGTGTTGCTTTATATCCTAATTCTGCCAGGCGTTTATAGAGTGGACCAAGATCGATAATGGTTCCACTTTGTGGCAAATAGCAAAATATATCTAAATCGTATGTAATGGCCGGTTCTGCATAAAATAGCAATCCTATTGCGCCTCCAATTGCATAACGTCCTATTATTCCTTCAGATTCAAGAGAATTTATTACGCGAAGCGTTTTTTCCATAGTTTAGCCTTTACCTATCTATTTTCATCGCATAGGCAAAAGTGTAAACCATTGCATACTGGCCTTCACTAAAGGAGGAGGTCATTGATTGCAAATATACTATCTGTGTCTGGAATGATCTAGATACTATGTAGTCGGTATGGACACTTAATGAAATGGAGCGGGTGGCGGGAATCGGACCCGCGTGTGCAGCTTGGAAGGCTGCCATTCTACCATTGAACTACACCCGCGTTTGTGCGCAGCATTGGTGATTTTATCATGCGTATTGGGATTATACCCAGGAGCGTTTCCACAGAAAGTTCGAAAGTTGCTCGCGCTGACAAATAGGCGCTAGCTAGCGCACATGTAAGGATTGATTAATTGTCAATAATAAGCCGGGCAGCCCTTAAGCCTTTTGGTCACTAATTAGATCATCAGTCAATAAAGCCAGGCCACAGCCTTTCTTTAAATGTCTTTACATCGCTTGAAATCATTAATTGGAAATTGTCAGTTTAAAGACGTATTCGCATTGATGTCACATTTCAGGGGTATTAAAAAAAACAGGAAAGACCATCACTCACTATTGCCAGCCAGATTTGTGACAGCTTTGCGGTATTCACAGGGTCAAGTTCTCGAACCCATTCCAATCGGGGACAAGCAAAACCCCAAACGGAGAGATCTACCATGGCCATGCTAGCCAGAGAAACCGTGGAGACCTTGGTCGCCCACTACCGACAACTGACAGTGTTTGAGCTTCGAGCGGCAAACTGGGTGCAAGGAGTCCATCCAGAAGATTACAGACAATGCCAGCGTAGCTTTACGTTCAACAAGCTTTTCGCCAACGTCGTTGCGCTAGATAGCGATTATCATGTTCTTAATATGACGTCGCGAAAGGCTGTTTCTGTCAAGGATCTGACAGTTA